>Ga0099364_10001684_pt1 | contig 36176 bp, 29 predicted proteins | sample TergutTh196P3_FD_73070 | JGI IMG/M metagenome (GOLD analysis project Ga0099364, IMG submission 73070) | Microcerotermes parvus P3 segment gut microbial communities from Pointe-Noire, Republic of the Congo - Th196 P3 | ecosystem: Host-associated > Arthropoda: Insects > Digestive system > Gut ... | reverse complement strand
TGGTATTCGTCCCCGTCTGCACGCCGCCCAATGAAAAAGTATATTCGGCCGGATATCTTCTGACTCCAATAATTCTGATTAATCCGTCAATCGGCGTCACACCCATGGCATAGGAGGCGGTATCCGCCGCGTCCGCGCCAAAGACGATCTGGGAAGTCCCGGCTGCGACGGAAACCACTTTAATTCTCGCTGTCGCTACCGTATCGCTGCCATCAACCGGACGGAGCATGTCGCCATAGGTGATCTGCAAAGCATGAGAATTGTTTGCTTGCTGCATTTTGCTAAGATGGAGAATCTCGTCGCCGGGCGCGTTACCAAAAGGGATCCAGCGTCCCTGCGCGTCCTGATAAAAAAAATAATCGACTGCATATCGGCTGGAGGCGACGTATATCTCATCCCCCGCGGCAAAACCACTCTCGGAGAGGATTGCCAGATCAAATTCCTCGCCGTCGCCATTTCCGTCTAAGCTGTAAATAAATTGCACGGGTGCAGCGCTATCGGGTCCCTCAACAACGGAGCCATAGACATTGACTTTGGGATTCGTCCCCGTCTGTACGCCGCCGCCTAAGGAAGCGGCATATTCCGCCGGGTAACTTCTTTGTCCAATGATTTGGCTAAGCCCGTCAAACGGTATCACACCCCCGGCATAGGTGGCTGTATCCGCCGCGTCCCTGCCAAAGACGATCTGCGAAACTCCGGCAGCGACGGAAACCACTTTAATTCTCGCTGTCGCTACCGTTTCGCTGCTGCCAACCGGACGAAGCATATCGCCATAGGTGATCTGCAGGGCATACGTACTGTCCGTTTGCTGCATCTCCCCGGGATTGCCGATCGTGTCGCCAGGCGCGTTGCCAAAAGGAATCCAGTTCCCCTGCCCATCCCAATAATAGAAATAATCCACAAGACACCGTCTGGAGGCGACGTATATCTCATCCCCTGCGGCAAAGCCACTCTGTGAGATAATCGTCAGGTTAAATTCCGCGCCATCGCCATTTCCGTCCAGGTTACCGATCGGCTGCACAAGCACAGGCCTGTCGGGTCCCTCTATAACAGAACCGTAGACATTGATTTCGGTATTCGTCCCTGTCTGCACACCGCCCGCCCATGCCGTCATGGGCATACCGGTGAGTATCATGGCTGCTAAAACAAATACGGCTAAGATTTTTCTTGTCATCAAGAATTCTCCCTCCTCCATGGTTCCTGTCAATGCGGGTTGAAGATGATGTTCTCCATCCGTTTGTGGAAAAATACAGTATTAAAGTAGAAAATTAACAATGCAGTCAAGTATATCATATGTACTATAGAATTTCAATTAGAAAATTTGGATGTCCGGAATCCAGAATCACGCAATCGTCCGGAGATTTTCGCTTCACTCAAATACTTGCGGCGCCTGAATGTCCGCCCCCAGGGCGCGGATTGCGTTTCTGACGATCTCCAGACGCAGGCTGTACTCCTCATCGGGGGAGAGTTCAGGGTCCCCTGTGGGGTGGAGTACGCTTCGCGAAGGGATCAGGCGATTCCCGCCCATGCCTTTGGATACATTGAGCATCGTACAGATGTGCGCGGTCGGAATGCCGGCTCTGTCCAGTTCTTTGGCGATCACTGCACCGCAGCGCGTGCTGGTGCCTCAGGTGGAGGTCAGGATGACCGCCTGAATTCCCGCTTCCTTGAGTTCCCCGGCTATCCCTCTGCCGATAGCGGCTGCGCTTTCCACTGCGGTGGCTACGCCTGCCAGCGTGAAGAGCCTGGGATGAAGGGTAAGCTCCCCTGCCTTTTCTAAATCTCTGACCACATCATAGGGCGTCAGCCTATGGGGATCGGCGGCTACATAGCGGGTATCGTATCCGAAATGATTCACTTCCAGCCAGGAAGGATCGAGACTCGCTCTGTCATGCAGATCGATGGTATAGTAGCGGACACAGCGGCCGGAGGGCATTTTCTCCGGATTGCCTCTCAGCATCAGCCCGCCGTCGGTCACAAGGGCGACCTTGAGCGGCTGTCCAGTTACCGGTGGCGCAGGCGGCGAATAATCGAATACGGGAATGGGTATCTCGCTTTGCCACGTTTCTCCCCGCTGCTTTGCCAGCAGCATAGCCACTCCACGCCGGGCCGCGTTTTCTGACAAAACCGCGTTTTCAATCAGGCCGCGTTTGAATAGCGCGTCCTGTTCATCCTGAGAAAGCTCCTCTTCCCACAGATCCTTCAGCAGAACGGCTGTCATCAGCGGCATGCTTTTTCGCATATCGGCGGCGTTCGCCCCCGTCCGCACGATACGGAGGGCGCTCCGGTATCTGTCTACGGCAGGATGCGCGGGCGCAAGCCCGGTGATCACGGGTATGGCGAGCTTTTCCCGCACTGCTTTGCATAGCTCCGCACAGGCCTCTCCGTAACGCCCCGCCAGAAAAGCAGGCCCCGCGACAAAGGCTTCCGGACGAAAGCCGGCTATCATGGAAAGGAGCTCCTCCTCCGCCTGGGGATCTTCCACAAAGCGGTTATCGCCGCATATGACCGTAGCGGCTACGCGAAGAGCGCCGCCTGAGGATTCTTCGAGCAGGCGGCCCGGACCGACGGGTCCATCGATGGAATGGGGGCGCGCGCCCGCTTGTTCTTCTCCGCCTTCGCCGGCAAAGAACTGATTCAAATACTGCACAACGCGATAGGTTTTCCCGCTCATGCCGCTTCCTCCTTTGGCGTCATCGCTCGATCATTGCTACTTTTGAGGCCCCAAGCTGGTTGATCGCCCCACAGTACTCCCTTGTACGCAGTACGATCTCCTGATCCGCAGGCTGGGGTAATGCTTCCGGGTCGTCTGACAGCGGATCCAGAGTCAGTCCGCCCACCACGCGCTTCTGCGGCGGCAGGCAGATCGCTGTGTCGTTGATGCCCACCGAAACCATAGCGTCGGCTGCCGGAGAAAAGGCCGAAAGGATATCCTTGATTGTGCCGTCGCCCCATTGCGACCACAGGATAGCCGTAGTCGTCACGCCTTGTTTCTCCAGGTTCTCCACCGCCATCATTACGTCAGATTCGGGAATACCGCCGCCCACTTTCGTCAATATCGCCATATCCGCGTGCAAAACGTGCTTAACGAGCGTGCAGGTCATCTGCACCGAACGTTCTCTCTGCTCACGGGTTGCGTGAGATGCGTACACGACGACGCCGGCGAAATCCAGATCCTTACCGTGTCTGGCGTACAACTCCTTGACGACCGGATTGTTGACAAAGGAGTAGGTATCGATACCCAGATTGAAGTTCTGGGCCGTTATGGCGCCGTCGAGCATCTCGTTCGGATGCAGGACGCAGGGGAGCATGTTGGCCAGATCGTTGCCGTAGAGTATGGGCTCGCCCTTATCCCAGTTCTGGAGGGAAGCGAGCATGCAAACATAGACCGCCCTCGGCAGTTTATCCGCACAAGGGGTCAAGTCATAGTCAGCCGCCCGATGCGGCGCAGCGCCGGATCCGGCTGCGACCCTGGCGACATAGGCGCCAAGGATAAGTCCCATTTTCTTCAATTGTGCAAAGTAGTCGCTTCGCCTCATATCTTGCTTACGCGGCACAGCCCGGAAAGCCAGATGAAAGTGTCCGCTATAAGGGGAAAGCGCATTTCCCGGCCCTTCTTTATCCAGCACTTTGACATAGCGGCTGGGGAGACTCGCGATAGCCAGCACAGAAAAGTCGCTTAGCTGCACGGATATACCCTCTCCCGCAGTTTGCAAGGGCCCCGCCAAGCCGGGATAGTCGGAAGCGCCCTCCCCCAGGCGAGCATGGGCAGGCAGTACTTCCGCAATATTGATCACCCTGGCAGACGTCTGCGGGCAGATCAGTTCCAGATCGGTAAGCATCAGCTCCGCTAATCCGCCGTCTTCCTCCAGAAAGCGAATGAGCGCCTCCTTATGCAGCGTCAGGCTGCCCTCCGCATATCCGTTCATATCCGCCCATTCCAAAGAAGTGACCGGATATTCTCTGATTTGCAACCGCATCGTCATCATCCTTTCCCCAAAGCGTCCGACTGTTCTTTGCTTCCACAGGATCGGGATTCACAATCTTGTGCGCCTCATTCTGCTTCCGCGTTCTCAAAAAGGCGACGGCTGAACTCTGTGGCGTCAAACAGCTCCAAGTCGCCTATACTCTCTCCCCAGCCGGTAAATTTAACCGGAAGCCCATACTCGTGCGTAATGCCCAAGACCACGCCGCCCTTTGCGGTTCCGTCCAGTTTGGTGAGTACCACGCCGGTGACGCCGGCTGCTTCTTTGAACATTTTTGCCTGGGACAGGGCGTTCTGCCCGGTGGTGGCGTCCAACACAAGAAGCACCTCCCGGGGTTGCCCTGGATGCTCCCGTTCAATGATTCTGCGCAGTTTCTTCAATTCTTCCATTAAATTATGCTTTGTCTGCAGTCTTCCCGCCGTATCCACCAGCAGAACATCCGACTTGCGGGAGTGCGCTGCCGCAATGGCGTCATAGACCACGGAACCCGGATCGACGCCCTCCTGCTGACGGATCAGGTCGACTCCCGCCCTGGTACACCAGATCGCCAACTGATCGATGGCCGCCGCCCGGAAGGTATCCGCGGCGGCGACGAGAACCGACAAGCCTTTTTCCTTTAATTGAAGGGCCAGTTTCCCTATGGTCGTGGTCTTTCCCACGCCGTTTACACCGAGAAACAGAATGACGGTCAAGCCGGACTCCGCAAATTGGAGCGCATGTTCCCCTTCCGCCAACATGGCGGTAATCCGCTCCCGAAAGTAGGTTTCACAAGCCTCCACTGTGCTGAAGCCTTGCTTTTTGGCTTCCTTACGCAGTTCTTCCGTCAATTCAAGGGCAATCGCCGCGCCTACGTCCGCCATGATCAACTGCTCTTCCAAGGCGTCGAAAAATTCGTCACTGATTCTGCTTAAGCCCATAGCTTGGCTGATTCTTTGAAATAAACCGCCGAACAAGCTCACTTTGCCGCTTCCTCCAATCGTACGCTAATCACTTTGGAAACGCCGGAAAACTCCTGGGCGGATATGCCGTAAATGACGTCTCCCGCTATCATCGTGCCTCGCCTGTGCGTGATAATAATAAACTGACTGCCGCTATCTCTATATTCTTTGATCAGCTCCGCGAAGCGATCCACATTGGCGTCGTCCAAATTGGATTCGATTTCATCCAGTATACTGAAAGGACTGGGACGGACCCGCAGCATCGCCATCAGAAGGGAGATAGCGGACAGGGCTTTTTCTCCGCCGGAAAGCAGCGCAAGATGCTGCAGCTTCTTACCGGGAGGCTGGGCTATGACGTCCACTCCCGTCTCCAGCAAATTATCCGGCTGGGTAAGGACAAGACTTGCTCTTCCTCCGGCAAACAGTCGCTGAAATATCGCATCAAAATGGACATTGACCTGGTCAAAGGTTTCTTTAAATCGCTCCGATACCAAAGCGTCCATTTCGCTGATAATCGCCTCGAGGTCTGCTTTGCCGCGCCGGAGGTCCTCCGTCTGTGTACCCAACAGTTCCAGCCTCGCCAGCAGCTTTTCGTACTCTGTCACCGCAGCCAGATTCACCTCGGGCATAGCAGCCAGCTCTTCTCTGAGTTCTTTCACTCTTTGCTGCCCCCGCCGCTTTTCCTGCACCGGCTGAACCGTTTCCAGAGCAATTTCCCAATCCAGGGAAAACTGTTCGCTCATCCGGTTTTTCCATTCCTCCAGATTTACCTGGAGTCGGCCTTCCTGAACCAGGAGTTGCTGCCGCCTCTCCTGCTTTTTCTCGATCTCCGCGCTGACCGCCTTCTGGCTTTCGTCCAGGCTGGCTGCTTCCTGCTGCAGTGCAAGCCTCTTGTCCTGCGCTTTTTTCTTTTCTTCCTCCAGTGCAATCAGGATTTCGTCTATATATCGTATCTCCCCGCTGCTGCGCTCCGCCGCTTCCTTATGCTGGCGGCTGCGGCTCATGCTCAGGGCGCTATTTTCTTTCTGCGAGGCGATTCTGCTTTGGATCTGCTCCATCCGGCTCCGGAGAAAGCTGCCCTCCCGATCAAAGGCGTCGGTCTTCGCCTTGTCCTCGGCAAGCTGCACCTTCAACTCTGTCAGCCTGCTCTGCCGGTTTGCCCGCTGGCTCTGCCGCGTCTGGAGTTCCTGTCTCAGCGCCTCCATGCTTTCGCGATTTGCCGCGATATCCTGCGCCAAACGTTTTCTCTCGATGCCGGACCCGTCCAGCATCGCGCTAATCCTGGCCTGCTCCTGTTCTTCTTCTTCCTGCTGCCTGCCGATCATTTCCTGCTCTTGTAAGAGCCTGCTTTCTTCCTGTCGGCAGTGAAGCATATCGTTCTCCACAGCCGCGGCGGCTAAACCGTTCCGGCTCTGCTGTTCTTTCAGCGCTTCCAGCGCATCGTTCGCCTGACGCCGTTTGCCGCGCAAAGCCTCTTCCTGCTCTTCTCCCGCTACCAGGTCTCTGGACATCTGGCGGATATCCCGGTCCAGTTCTTCCAACTGCCTGCGCCGGCTGATAAAGCCCCCGCCGCTTAAGCGCACGCTGCCGCCGGTCAGGGATCCTCCGGCATTGACCATCTGCCCGTCCAATGTCACCATACGGTATTGAAATCCCGTCTCTCTTGCTCTTGCTACTGCATTGGACAACTCGTCCACCAGCCATATTCTGCCCAGCACGAACTCCATCGCCGGAAGCAGCCGGTCTTCGAAATCCACCAGGTCCGCCAACCTGCCGATCATACCCTTGCCTTTCGGGCCTGCGCCTTCCTGCATTGGTCGGTTTCTGACGGTATCCAGGGGCAAAAAGGTCACCCTGCCTTTATCAAAGTTCTTCAGCCAGCGAATGGCGTCCTGGGCGCTACGCTCCGTCTCGGTGATGATGTTTTGCGCCTGCCCGCCCAAAGCCGTCTCGACGGCCAGCTCATACTCCTTATCGACGCGAAGGTTCTGCGCCACCGTCCCGATAATGCCGGGAAGCCTTTCCTTGCTGCGACGCTGCAGTATTTCCCGGACGCCCTGGGCATAACCCTGTCCTTCTTTTTCCATTTCTTCCAGCAACTTGTATCTGGACAACGCCTGTCCTCTTTCCCCAGCCAGCGTCCGGTTGTCCTGTTGCTTTGCCTGCTGCTCCCCTGCCGCCTTTTCCAAAGCTGCTCCGGCGGTTTGTATATCTTTCTCCATTTGGGCGCTCTCCGCTTGATGCAAGGTTCGCCTGGCTTCCAGCGAAGCGATACGTTCCTGCACATTTTGCAGATCCTGATGAAGCTTCAAGCCGGTTTCCGCCATCCGTTCCTTCATTCTCTCCGCGGAGGACAGGTTTTCTCTGAAGCCGACTTCCTGATTCTGCAGGGCGCTGTCTTTCCGAAGCAATTCAAAATGATCCTCGTCCCCTTTATCCAGGGTTTGCCGGATGTGTTCCGTCTCAGCGTCTGCTTCTTTCTGACTGGCTTCTTCCTCTTCGACAAGCTTGCTTGCTCTGTCGACCCGTTCCGCCAAAAGGGCTTCCTGTTCTCTCCGCGTCTGCCATTGCTCGGACAATTCCTTCCATTCTTCTTCCAACACGACGGCCTCGTCGGACAGGGTTTTGGCTTGCTTCTCCAGATCTTCGCTGCGCTCCGTCTCTATACGCTGTTCATTTTCCGCCTTCTCCCGTTCCAAGCTGCGCCGATAAATATCCTCTTGCAGACCGTTGATCTGCTCGCCGGCTTGATCCAGCGCCAAACGGAGGCTTTCCTCATGGCCTTGCGCCGACAGAAAGCCGCTCCTCTGGGTCAGCAGCGACTCTTCTAATGCCGAAAGCTCCGTCTGCAGGCTTTGCAGGCGGTCGTCAGCCTGGCGAATCTCCGCCACCATCATCCCAATCTCCAAGCCGTCCAGTTCTTCCTTGAGGATCCTGTAAGCCCGCGCTTCTTCCGCCTGGCGGGCCAAAGGCTCTTCCTGGGCTTTGAGTTCGAGCAGCAAATCTTCGATTCGCAGCAAATGTTGACCTGTTTCCTCCAGTTTTTTTGCAGCTTCTTTTTTACGATAACGATATTTGATGATCCCGGCGGCTTCTTCCAGGATCATCCGTTTTTCATCCGGTCTGGCCAGGAGGATTTCTTCCACACGCCCCTGCCCGATCAGGGAAAAGCCCTCGCGGCCAATGCCCGTATCCATAAACAGCTCGTGGAGATCCCTCAACCTGCAAGGTGTTTTGTTGATTAAGTATTCGCTCTCTCCTGAGCGGTACAGACGGCGCGTCACTGTGATTTCCTGAAACTCCAGAGCAAGGCCGCCGTTGGTATTGTCGATTGTCAGGGATACTTCCGCCATGCCAAGGGATCTTCGCTTCTCGCTGCCGGCAAAGATAACGTCTTCCATTTTGCCCCCGCGGAGCGTCTTTGCGCTCTGCTCACCGAGTACCCAGCGAATGGCGTCGGCTACGTTGGATTTACCGCTGCCGTTCGGACCCACGACCAACGTAATCCCGGGTTGAAACTCAAATGAGGTTTTATCCGCAAAAGATTTAAATCCATGTATGTCCAATCTTTTCAGGAACATCGCTTATCGAATCCTCCGCAATCTTCAGTCAGCCCTTGTGCGCTCAGTTTTTTGTCTCCTCATGCAATTGCTGCAAGGCAGCCTTTGCCGCGGCTTTCTGGGCTTCCTGCTTCGTATTGCCCCAACCCCTGCCAATTTCATCTTGATCGAGATAGGCCGCAGCCAGAAACACCTTGCGGTGATCCGGCCCCTTCTCGTCCAGTATAGCATAGGACAGCTTTTGGACATTCGTTTTCTGGATCCACGCTTGCAACTGCCCTTTATAATCCTCATCTTCCGCTTCGCCGGTCATTTGGCGGCTATCCTCCAAAGCCCGGAATACGAAATCCTCTAGCGCCGGCATCGTCGCGCCGCAAAGATGCAGCGCACCCAGCAGGGCTTCAAACGTATCCGCCAGGATCGAAGGCTGTCCGGCGCCACCGCTGGCAGCGATCCCTTTGCCCAGCCTGATATACCGGTCCAATCCCATGAAGGACGCCGCGGCGGCAAGGGATTTCTCGCGCACCAGGGAAGCTCGCTTCTTTGTCAGCTCTCCCTCCTGGCATTGCGGGTTCGCCTGATATAGTCTATATGCAGCGATAAACCCCAGGATAGCGTCGCCTAAAAACTCCATTCTTTGGTTGCTTTCCAGATAGGGATTCCTACCGCATTCCTCCGGATGCTCCATCGTATAGGAAGGGTGCCGGAATGCCTGACGGAGCAAGTCTTCTCGCGCGGAAAAGCCTTCCAGAGAGTCCAGTTTCAGTGCCTCAATGATATCTGATAATGGGTATTCCTGCATTCTTTTTCCTTCTGTTCTCTAAGGTGAGCTTCGCCCATACCCATGCGTTTCCTATAATGTAAAAACCGCCTCCTGCACTGGAAAAGGTGTCAAGAGGCGGTAAAAACCTTGCCTGCTAGTTGATGCGCTCTTTGATATATTCCGTGACGTCTCCGACTGTACGTATTTTTTCGGCGTCCTCATCAGGAATCTCAATGTCAAATTCCTCTTCCAGCGCCATAATAATTTCCACCACATCCAAGGAGTCCGCGTTCAGATCGTCAAAACTCGTGCCATCAGTCAAATCATCCGGCTCAACGCTTAAATGGGCGGACAAAATAGATTTGATTTGGTCAGATAAGCTCACATCGCCACCCCCTTTGGCTTGCTCTTTTTCCGCCATACGGCGTTGTCTGCGTCGTTCGGTTCAGTCATGTATGTCTGGATACACTCCTTCACCGACCTTCCTTGACGCCTTGTCTGGCGAAAAAACTTCTTCGCCAAACTTAAACGGCTTGCTCTTTTTCCGCCATACGGCGTTGTCTGCGTCGTTCGGTTCAGTCATGTATGTCTGAATACACTCCTTCACCGACCTTCCTTGACGCCTTGTCTGGCGAAAAAACTTCTTCGCCAAACTTAAACGGCTTGCTCTTTTTCCGCCATACGGCGTTGTCTGCTTTACACCATACGGTGTGTCATCGTTTTGCATTTGCTTCAATTCAGAATAACAAGTTGCTATGCATCGGTCAATACTTTCCGGCTTGTTTTTGACCGGAATCCGATTATTTCATTAAAATTTATTGGCGGCCAGTTTCTCCTGCAGCCCGGATTCGATCCATTGGGCTGTCTTGATCAGCGCCGCGCAAATCGCTTTTGCGCCGGAACTGCCGTGACATACTACGCTGAGTCCTCTGACGCCAAGCAAAGGGGCGCCGCCGATTTCCTCATAGTCCAGACTGTTCTTGACTTTCTTCAGCGCCGGCATGAGCAGGAAGGCGCCAAGCTTACTGCGCGCACTCTTCCGAAATGCTTCTTTCATCATCGTAAACAGCGCTTCTGCAGTTCCTTCCATGGTCTTAAGCGCAACATTGCCGGCAAAACCATCCGTAACGATGACGTCCGCTTCTCCGTTGAACAAGTCTCTGCCTTCAATGCTACCACAGAAACCCAAGCCTTCTTCCGCCATCAGAACCTGATAGGTATTGACCGTCAACTCGTTTCCTTTTTCTTGCTCTGTGCCGTTACTCAATAAGTAGACTCTTGGATTTCGAATGCCCAGCGCAATCTCGCAGTAAATCTTTCCCAACCAGCTGAATTGCCGGAGATTCTCCGTAGAGGAGTCCGTATTCGCGCCGACGTCCAACATCACTCTCGGCCCTCGCAGCGTCGGTATACATGTGGCAATCGCCGGACGGGCAACGCCTTCCATGCGTCCAAGCTCAAATAAGCCCGCCACCAGTTGAGCGCCTGTACTTCCGGCGGAAACCACCGCTTCCGCTTCCTGATCCCTCACCAGTCTTGAGGCGATCGTGATAGAAGCGTCTTTCTTTCTGCGGTATGCGGCCGCCGGAGATTCCTGCATTTCGATGACTTCCGTACAATGCACGATCTCGGTTCTGGGATTTGACTCCGCCTCAGGCCAGAGTTGCAATATGGCTCCCCTGTCCCCGACAAGTAGCAATTCTAATTCTTCCAATGAAGTTAAGGCTTCCTTGGCGCCGATCAGGATTTCATCCGGCGCGCGATCGCCGCCCATGACGTCCAAAGCGATCTTCATCCGTTTCCCCTTTAGTTGTCAGTCCTCGTTCTTAACCGGAACCGTGATACGGTCATTATAATAACCGCACGACGGACAGAGTCGATGAGGCATCTTAAACTCATGACACTTGGGGCATTCCACGAATTTGGGGGTCTGCATTTTCATGACCACCGCGCGGCTCCTCCGTACCCTGGCTTTCGAGTGACGGTGTTGTTGTACGCCCATTTCAATCCAATCCTTTCTGGCTTGTTCTTATTCCGCCATACGGCGTTGTCTGCGTCGTCCGCCTCAGTCATGTATGTTTGGATACACTCCTTCGACGGCCTTCCTTGACGCCTTGTCTGGCAAAATAATTCCTTCGCCAGACTTAACAGCTTGTTCTTATTCCGCCATACGGCGTTATCTGTGTTGTCTGCGTCGTCCGCCTTAATCCTGCGGTTTGATCAGATCCCGCAGGATCTCCAGCCTTGGATCTATGCTTTCTGTGAGGCAATCACATTCGCCTTCATTCAGATTTTTGCCACATAGCGAACATAAGCCTTTGCAGTCCTCGCGGCATAGCACCTGCATGGGGATCGAAGTAATCCATATCTCAGAGGCAATATCTTCCAAATCGATTACCGCATCCTCATCGGGGTACTCCTGCTCATCAAACTCTTCATCAAAATCGATGTCCAGTTTTTCTTCAACAGGCGTTAAACAGCGACTGCAAGGCAACTGCACACGGGCGGACAATTTACCTTTGAGCAGAAATGCAGTGCCGCCATAGGTCATTGCTCCGGTAAAATGAACCGAGGTAAGCAGTATGCAATCTTCTCCACTGTCCGCCGGAACAAACACAAAGTCATAATCCGTAAACTCTCCCGGATCGTCCCTTAACCGGCCGATTTCTGCAATCATAGGAATTCCCGACCTTGTCTCAAAAACATCAAGCGTCATTATATCAACCGCATAAGGCTTTGTCAATTATATCATTTTTATATCGAACCTCGATCCAAGTGCTTCGCGACGTCCTGTTCACACCGCATCTCGATATCGTCCCTGCCGAGGAATGCGAAAGCCGCCAGATACACTGTTTTTCCGGTTCCCGCGTACTTTTTGTGATAACCCCTGTCTTTGATCTGATCCATTGCTTTGCTTAAAGCCTGATCGAAGTGTTTTTGCCGGTCTTCTTCGCTTGCATTAGCAGGGCAGCGTTCAAATTTAAACTCTATGATGTACACTTTATCGTCAAGATCGAGTACAGCGTCCACCCTGCCCGTGGATACGGAGACTTCGGCGTCTATGTCAAACCCGAGTACCGTCATCACGGCGTAGAATATGGAATGGTAGTACGCTTCGGCGTCTACGTGGAGTTCGTATGGGATAGAAGCGAATAGCCCCCGCAGTATGGTAAGCATCTGCTGCAGGTCGCTCGTCCGGAGCGCCCTGTCTATGGCCAGTTTTGCGCGCCCCGTGTACTCGTCGTCTCTTTCTATGAGAGACGACAGGACGTGATGGTTAAACGCGTCCCTGACTTCAAAGTTCGGAATGTCCACCAGATAGACAGGCGTGTGCTGTGTGGTCGGTATTTCCTTCACCGTAAGATAACCGGTTTGAAAGAGCATGGAGCTTACCATAATATTGTCTAGATTTACCGCATCCAGCATGTTTTCTGTAATCTCCGCGTTTTTAAGGCCGGAAAACGATTCCGGCTGCTTCTTGATGTAGTCCAGTAGAAACCTTGGCGTACCGCTGGCGTACCAAAACGCAGAAAACTTTTTTTGATCGAGAAAACTGAGGAGCGAAAAGGGGTTTAACAGCTTTGTTTCCCCGTCCCATGAGTAGCCGTCGTACCACGCCAGTATTCTTTCCCGGATATTGTGAATATCTTTAAACCTTTTATGCTTCTCCAGGTTCTTGATATGTTCGCCGAAATAGTAGTCGAGGCTATTGATAGGAATGCCGCATATATTTGTGTAGTCTTCATCCAGAGTGATATCTTTCAAATTGTTAAGTTCGGAAAACAGGGAAGTTTTCGTGAACTTCGACACCCCTGTAAAGAAGCTGAACCGGAGATAGGGATCCATCGACTTGAGGATACCGTAGAATTCCCGGATGACTTTCTTGTTGGCTTCAGCAGTCTCCCTATCGTCGATGTGGTCGAGTATCGGTTTGTCATACTCGTCGATGAGTACGACGACCCTTTGATTGTATTTCTCCCGCAAGTTTTCGATCAGGCGCTTAAAAAGAACAGCGGACTCTGTTCCGCTTACATTCATTTTTTCTCGCTGAATACAGGCATTCAATTCTTCGAAAAGAGAACGCTCCAATATATCCGGCGTTTTATTGGGGATATTGCTCATATCGAGGCGGATCACCGGATGCTTGGCGAAATCATAATCGGAGTCGTCTATCCAAAGTCCTTTGAAGAGTTCCCTGTTACCCTGAAAGACCTCGCCGATCGTGTCAAGGAGCAGGGATTTCCCGAATCTCCTCGGGCGGGATAGAAAGTAATATTTCGCACCTCTGATGAGATTATAAATGTCCCGGGTTTTATCGACATACACATAATCCCCTGTGATCATTTCGTTGAAATTCTGTATTCCAAGCGGTAATTTCTTCATTTTTCTTCATCTCTTCATCGTTTCAGTTCAAGCCATTTGATGATAACTAAAATACCAGACAGCCCGGCAGCTTATGTCTTGGTTGATATCAGGCATCACTCTCATGCCTGCGTCGCTTTCCGTTCAGCCCTAACCTCCTTGACCAAGGACACAACATCATCAACATCTCTGAGACCAAGCCGTTCAACCTCCCCCTCGAATGCTTTCTGCGCATTCTCGAATGCGAGCATTGTAGGGTTGATGACCACATACTGGCCGTCTTTTTCGATAAAGGCAACCTTATCGCCATCGTTAAGCTTGAGTGTGCGCCTGATATTGATTGGAAGGGTAATCTGTCCTTTTGACGTTATTTTTGCCAGTTCCATGGGATCTCCTTTTTAAATTCATTGGATTCCTTACTTGCCAATACTATACACTATTCGGCTGCAAATGACAATTATTAAGTCTTGCGTTGTGTCCGGTTCAGCGATAGCAATACAACGTCCTCGTTATTCCAGATATTCCAATGCCCTGCTTAATGCATTATTCCATGGTCTCGATTCAATGACATTTATCCCTTTCTTTTTGCATACCTCAGTTAGCCATTCCCCATAGGCAATGCTTATGTCGGCTCTAGAGTGCTGCGGACTGCCGCCTTCTCTATTCATCAAATTCTGCAATATCTGATTTTTGTCCCGCTCCATAATAAACAACGATTTAACCTCACTTCCACTAAAGCTTGCCGCAAGATCAGGACAAAGAAAGTCGCCTTCCATAATGATGGGGACATCGTCCTCCAGATGCCGTTTAATTATTGCCGTAAGTGCGGGTATCATTTCCTTGCTGACACGTATAAGCCAGTTCACGTTTTCCGAAACGCCAATGTTCATCCAGTCCAGACCGGTACTAAAGTAATGCATGGCTGGCAACGTATCCTTCGTAGTCATCGCTTTTAAGGATTGGTTAATATCATCGATTTCCAGAACACTTATCCCGTAGTGACGAGCTATTGCCTTCGCGAAACAGGATTTACCCGTTCCGGATGCTCCGCCGACTAAGAGGACTGTCCAATTTCTGTTTTTACTCAAGTTATTCGTCAAGATCCTCTACTGATACACCACTTTTGTACTTGAACCGATTATTTGCAACTATTATTGTTGTGCAGGATGCTCGCCGCTGCGTTTTGGTCGCGGTCGTGGCGCGTCCCGCACCCCGGGCATTCCCACTCCCTCACTGCGAGGCTCTTCATCCCGGGATCTTGGTATCGTAGTGGCAAGGGCGCGTCCGCTCTAGCTAATGAAACGTACCGGCTGCGGAGCAAATCAGGAGCGAATACAACGGCGATGCGCATGACTCCATACGCAAATGAATTTATTACCAGGAAATCTTTTTCGAAATTCCATCTGTGTTCTACTTTATGTGGAACTTTGCTGGTATAGATGCTTTACATATCTTAACTCACTGACCGGAAGATGGTCACTGGTTTTCGCCGAACCGTCCGGTACATAGCCCAACTTTTCATAAAAAGTAATGGCTTTCACATTTTTCTCAAGCACCCATAAATATATCTCACTAAAACCCCTCTCCGAAGCTTTCGTTTCACAATAGCCAACCATTTTGGAGCCGATTCCATGTTTCTGCATGAATGGGTCAACATAAATCCCCCAAAGCTCGAACGAATCCGGCTTGTCTGTATCCCTGCAAGCGCCTATTGTCATAAATGCCCTTAGAATTCCATCATCAAACACATAGCTTTCTTCCGAATTATTGACAACAGCTTCCTCGAAATATTTCATGCGCTTTGATACAAGCATAGTGTTGAATAAATAATCATCAGAAATGATCTCCCGATACGCATCTCTCCAACCAAACACATGTATCTCCGCTACACGAGGCACGTCGGCCAAAGTCATTATCCTAATCATCACGATCACCTACTTTCAAAATCAACTCCATTCCGGCGCCACGTTTTTCATTAGGGCGTTCTACAAAACCAAGTTTACTGTAAAACCCTTCTTTCCCCTTTGCAGAAAAAAGTCCTACTGTGACATAAGTATTCGTAAAACCGTTCTTTATGATATAGGAGATCAGTTTATCCATTATCGCTTTTCCAATTCCTTTTCCTTGATATTCGGGATAAATGATCATCTCCTGTACATAACAAATACTCATGCCATCGCCAACAAGCCTTCCCATGCCTATGATCCGGCCTTCAAAAACCGCAGAAATCGTAACAAGTGAATTTTTTAGAGCCTCTTCAATTTGATGCTCTGGCGGCGCAGCGCCCCACCCCGCAGAATCGCGCAATTTTATGAAGTCTTTCGCTGCTAATATATTTTCCTTTAGTTCATAATTCATGATCAACATATCTTCCCATTTTTTCTGATATTCCATTGGCTCGATTATGCGCAGTCATTTTGCTGTATTCTATAGATCCATTATACTCCAATGTCTGGTAGTGGTCTTCAATAGTACGTATAAGATGCGCTTGTCCATATTTTTCGACTATAACGCGATCTTCATCGCGTGCTTTACTTTTTGCATGGTTTCAGCGCCAATTTCGTTCGCCTTCATCGTGCCCGTCACAATCATTTCACGTACAGCCTCTTTTCGATTCTCGTAGAATGTCCTGCGCTCACGGATCGGAGCCAGGATCTCGTTCAGTTTTGTATACAGTACTTTTTTACATGCGACGCAGCCGATATCTGCGGCGCGGCACATTTCGCAAATGTTGTCGTATTCTTCCGCATTGAAAGATTTCTGGTATTGGCTGACCATACATAAATCCGGATTGCCTTTATCGGAAATGGCGATTCGATGGGTATCCGTCAATGCGGATTTCACTTTATCTATGACTGTATTCTCATCGTCCGATAGATAGATGGCGTTTCCTAAACTCTTTCCCATTTTACTGTTTCCGTCAAGCCCCGCCAGACGGGGTGTTTTGCTTAAGAGTTCTTTGGGGATTTTAATGGTTTCGCCATAGAGATCGTTGAATCGGCGTACGATTTTCCGGGCTTGTTCCATGTGAGGCAACTGGTCATCCCCCACCGGGACAAGATCGGCATTACAGAAGGTAATATCCGCTGCCTGACTGACAGGATAACCTAAGAATCCATACGATAGATCATCATAACCATATTGCTTTGCCTCTGTCTTAATCGTCGGGTTGTGCCTGAGCGCATTGACCGACACCAGCATAGAGTAGAAAACAGTGAGCTCCGCGATTGCTGAAACCTGAGATTGCTGAACAAGCGTGGCCTTCTCCGGATCAAGCCCGACAGACAAGTTATCGATTGCGACGTCATAGATGCTTTCATTTATCAGTTCCGGCTTATCGAAGTGGGTTGTGAGCGCCTGTACGTCCGCAAGCAAGATAAAGGTTTCGTATTCGTCTTGAAGCCTGACGCGGTTTTGCAAACTCCCGATATAATGTCCGAGATGCAGCCTGCCGGTTGTCCTGTCTCCTGTTAGAATGCGTTTTCTCATCTCTATAACCTTCTTTCTAAAATGGGCTGCCGCCGATTTTCATGATTACCCTGACGCCAATGGCAATCGGATAATGGGCTTACATAACAAAAACCCCCATCCCATAAGGACAGAAGTTTTCTGTTAGCCACCTCCATGTGTTCGCACCATCATGCGCTTCCCGTATAACGACCGGGATTTTTCGTCAACGCCTACTCGGCATAAGCCTTTTGGATTGCCCTCCTAAGCCCATTCATCATAATTTGAAATACCGCATTCCCACCGCCGGCGGCTCTCTGTGATTTCGCTGTTATGATTACTATTCTTAATCATCGGTTTTGTATTGATTTTACTGGATTTTAGCACGAATCGTCTTATGCGTCAATAAAAAACACTCTCTGAAAAAAACACTCTCTGAGAAAAACACTCTCTGAGAAAAACAACTTCTGAATATGCACAACTTCTGAATATGCAGTTGTGATTTTATGGAAACTATGGTACGATTGGCTTTGTTATTTTATTGTTGAGGAGGGAATGAATATGGATGTCGTATCGAAAGGCAAAGTGTTGACCTATCAATATGGTGATTACAAAATAGAACTCAAGCCTACTTCGGGCAATTTTGAGTTGCTTGTAAATGGAGAAGTACAAGCTACTACAAAAGGTGGAATTAAGTTTCAGCTTTCAAGTGATATACACCTTACAACCAAATTACCAAGCGGTGAAGATGTACTCGCCATTAAAAGGGCGAAAGCATTAACGGAAGAAGAAATAATACTATTTGTTGGTCAACTGCTATCTCCACAATAAATCGCAAAATCGCACAATAACGGGCTAGAACGAATTGGGTCTGTGATAAAAAGCTGGCTTGCCATTTATCACCGCAACGCATGACGTGAACAATCCGAGAAGCGGCAACGTAATGAAAACGATTGGCATGACGTATTGCTACTCGTACGAGGAGCAATGGCAGCCTAAAGCTTCGCTGCTATACCACGGGGGGCCCATCGTTCGGCTTTTCCATAAACGCCATGATTTTTTGCGCAGCCGACGTCATTTCAGTAGCCGGGCGTACCAGGCCAATACGCACATAGCCCTCGCCGAGGGACCCGAAGCTGACGCCGGGTACCAGGGCGACTCCCGTATTATCCAATAACTTCAAAGTAAAGTCCAACGAATCTTGGAATCTTTCCGGAAGTTTCAGCCAGGCAAACATCGTCCCCTGAGGAGGCGTTACGCGCCATCCTCCCTCCGATAGAGTGGAACACAGCGCGTCTCGCCTTGCCTGGTATTCGGCGCGCAAGGAGACCAATCCGTCCTGTGGTCCCGAGATTGCGGCAATCGCCATAGCTTGCACAGGCTTAAAGATCCCATAATCAATATTCGATTTAAGCTGCGTCAACGCGGCGCACAGATCCGCGTTGCCAAGCATAAAGGAAATACGGGCGCCTGTAAGATTGTAGCTTTTCGACAGGCTGTTGAACTCCACGCCTATGTCGCTTGCCCCTTTGATTTCCAGAAAGCTGTGTCCCTGCGCGCCATCGAAGGTAAGCTCCACATACGCATTATCATGTAATACGTAAATGCCATATTTTTTCGCAAACCAAACGGTTTTCTCAAAAAACTCCATCGGGGCAAGCCGTCCCAACGGATTCGCGGGGTATGACAGAATCAGAAGCTTAGCGCTGTGTGCGACAGAAGGCGATATGCTTTCATAATCTACAAGATAACCATTCTCTTCCTGAATCGGGGTATAGACAATAGCGGCTGACGATAGCCGCGCGCCGCTGAGAAACATGGGATAACCGGGATTCGGTACAAGAATAGGATCGCCCGGATTTGCGAGCGCAAGGGGAAGATGAGCAAGTCCGTCCTGCGACCCGACGAGCCCGCAGATATTCTCACGTTCCAGATACACGGAAAATCGGCGTTGATACCATTCCACAACCGCGTCCTGCAATTCGCGCGTATCCGCCAGAGCATATTTATAGTTTTCGACATCGGCTGCAGCCGCAAGAAAAGCGTCTATGATGTGCTTCGGCGGCGGTAAGTCTGGCGTTCCCACGCTCAGATCGCAGATCGGCAAAGAACACGAAGCAACCGCATCCTTCAGTTTGACAAAGATGGAAGGTCCAAAATACTGCATTTTATCGGATAAAATCACAACATCCTCCTTCCCGCGGCTGCGCTATGGAAAAAACGCTTTCTCCCGCATGCAAACGACGGTTTTATGCCTCAGTATAATTGGTTTCGTCCTATCTTGTCAAAGCACCGATTAACCTGCGCATTATTATAGGGATATCGAAACGGCCTGCCGCGATCACTGCCTGCGGCATAACTGCGTATAAACCAAATAAACCTGACTCAGAATCTGACTCAGAATTGTTCTCCTACTGCTTGTCAAGGAACAAATCAAGGGGTATACTATTTCATAAATGGCTTCTGCTCTACTATGGTCGGGAATAACCGGAAGATTCTGGCATCGATCCTATCGGAAGGAGGATTGGTTATGGCTAAGAATAGCACAAATTATTTTGACACTTTTATTGAAGTTGCGGAGGATTGCCCGGTAACTGTTGCTGAAAAGCCACCTGTAAAGGAACCGCGTACTGCTGTTCAGATAGAATATGAAATGCTCATTGATCAGCCATATACGTACAGTTCGGATGATGTACTGTACGAATCAAATGGCAACCGCAAGGGACTTGCGCGTGAGGATTTTTTTGCAAAGCCACAACCATGTTTCCGTGCTTCTGCGCTTGGCAAAAAATACGGTTGGGGTGTTCACTGCAACGAAGATGGTAAAATAGCAATATACGGTGTGGAATCAGAAGACTACAAACGCCTTGCTTCTGACGGGAGTATCAAGCATCTCAAAGCTATGCGCTCATCAAAAAAGTAGATGAAGTACAAGCATAATGCCGATAGCGGCCAAATGCCCAGCTTCTTCATCAGTATATAGATATGGATAATAAACTTAGAACAGGGGGATTACGTATGGCATTTTGTAACAATTGTGGGGAGCAGATTGCAGAGGACGCGCGGTTTTGTGGTTCCTGCGGTCAGCCGGTCGCCGGCGACGAAGCTGTTGATGCGCAGCAAGATCAACAGCAGCCTGAATTCCAGGACGCACAGGATAACCAGGAAACCCAGGATACCCAGGATCAAGTAGTTGAAGCGGAGACGGCCGTCGAAGGGCAGCAAAACCCACAGCAAACCGAAGCCCAGCAAACGGAGGGTCAGCCGCCTCCGGAGAAAGCAGCGTCCGGCTTGCAAAGCCAACTGAATTTAGACACGCTGAAGACGATCGTCGAAAGTACCGCAGATGAAACCGAAGCCTATGATCCGGCGGATATCGAGAAAAACAAGAACATGGGCGGGCTTGCCTACATTCTGTTTTTTCTGCCGCTTATTTCCTGTCCTGATTCAAAATACGCCCGTTTTCACGCGAACCAGGGCCTAATCCTGGCGATTCTGGGCGTCGCCGCCGAACTGGTTGTCCGATTACTGGCTTCCCTTCTTACCTGGAGGCTTGCTTTTATTACAAGCCTGATCAGGACTGTGGTCCGGCTTGTCATCCTAGCCCTCGGCGTCATCGGTTTGCTTAACGGGTTTTCCGGCAAGGCAAAAGAGCTGCCTTTCATCGGCACTTTCAGAATCCTTAAATAATCGAGCGAAGCTCGTCTTAAAGTAGAATCATAGGTAGAAATAAATTAGAAATAGGCGGACAGTGTATTGACAAACCTGTCCGTCTGCTTTATATTTTGGTCAAATGCAATTATCGTCTTTTCATGAACAGGAGTGAATATGATACGATGAACAAGAGGGATTGGATCGTATTGGCGGTCCTAGCCAACTATAGCTATCTTAACCATAGAGAAATCGTAAGGCGAACCGGTTTTTCCATCGGGCTTGTGAATTCTTCGCTAAAGAAACTGATCGATGAAGGCTACATTGACGACAGTTTCTGCATCACTGAAAAAACAGCAAAGTATATGGAGGGCGCCAGGCCGCAGCGAGCCGTCATCCTCGCGGCAGGAATGGGACACCGGATGGTACCGATCAATCGGGTTCCGAAAGGCCTCCTGAAGATAAACAACGAGCCCCTTATCGAACGGATTATACGGCAGCTTCACGACGTGAACGTAACGGAAATCCATGTGGTCGTCGGCTACATGATGGAGAAGCTGGAGTATCTCATGGACGCCTTTGATGTAGAATTAATCTACGATCACGAGTTTGCCAACCGGGACAGTCTACACACCCTCAGGCTGGCATCCGGTCATTTGTCCAATTGCTACATCGTGCCGAGCAATATATGGGTCTCCCGCAATCCATTTAACAGCAATGAATTCTTTTCCTGGTACGCGATTTCTGAATATGTGGACGACGATAGCTTTGTACGCTTGAACCGCAAGATGGAACTGGTCTATACAGAGGATGAAAGCGCCGGCAACTCGATGACGGGCCTGTGTTATCTCATGGAAGACGAAGCGGCGAAAGTCAGGGAGCAGGTCATCCGGTTGGACAGGCAGCGCAGATTCTATAGAGAAACTTGGGAAAGGGCCTTGTTCTTCGGCAACAAGATGCTCCCTTATGCCCGGGTTATGCTCGGTCAGACCGCTTACGTGATCAACACGTATGAAGAATTGCGTGAACTGGACAGCGAATCGAAGGATCTGCGCTCAAGGCGAATCAACCTGATCGGCGAAATATTCGGCGTCACACCGGAAGACATCACCGATATATCCGGTTTATTTAAAGGAATGACCAACCGCCTTATGCGCTTTTCTGTTGCAGATTCCCCTTACATCCTGCGTGTACCGGGTGAAGGCAGCAATGAACTCATCAACCGCCGGCAGGAAGCCGAAGTCTACAAACTCCTTGCTGACAAAAACCTTTCCGACAAGATCGTCTATATCTCGCCGGACGACGGTTACAAAGTTGCGGAGTATTGGACCGATGCCAGGGTATGCGATATCCAGAACGACGAGGATGTGGGCGTCTGTATGCGGCATCTTCGGAAGCTCCATGAAATGAAATTGCAAGTCTCCCATTCCTTTGACCTGTTGGAGAGACTTGATCATTATGAGAGTCTGCGTGACGGAGAGCCACAGTTTTCGGATTATGAAGAAACCAAAGAGAAAATCCTCGAACTGACCGCTCTGCTCAGCGTCATGCCGAAAGAAAAATGCCTTTGCCATATCGACGCGGTGTCGGACAATTTTGTATTTATCGGCGACCAGGTATATCTGATCGATTGGGAGTACGCCGGCATGTGCGATCCCCACATCGACATTGCCATGTTTTGCCTTTATGCCAACTATGATAAAAGCTGCGCCGATCGCGTCATCGATCAATATTTCGATGGGGAAGCCAGTGATCTGAACCGGTTTAAAGTCTATGCCTACGCCGCAGCCGGAGGCCTCCTCTGGTCCGTGTGGTGTGAATACAAAAACAGAATGGGCGTAAACTACGGGGATTATTCCCTGCGGCAGTACCGATACTCCAAACGCTTCCATCAGTATGCGAAAAAGCTCATCGAAAAGGCGCTGAACCAGCTTGAGGTTTAAACGAGTTTGGTCTGTGATCATCCATCCGATCAGATGTAGAAAGGTTAAAAAAAACGTATGAATCAAATGACAAAGGATAGGCTGAGCAACTTGCTGAAAGCGCTGGATTGGCCGCTGATCATTTTACCGCTTATTTGCGTTGCGGCGCTCTGCGCCATTTTTATTTTCGCGCCGGAGCAATCCACTGCAATCACTGACGTGATACGCGGATTCCTGGGCAATGAGCTCGGTTTTTTCTATATACTCATCGGGCTGGGAATCTTGTTTATCACCCTTTATATCGCGTTTTCCAAATACGGGCACATCCGCTTGGGCAGTATGGATAAACCGCATTATAACGATTTCCAGTGGGCGACGATGATCTTCACCGGCGTCTTTGCAGCCGACATTATCTTCTATTCGTTTATCGAATGGGCGCTCTACGCCGCAGAACCCCGCGTCGAACAACTTGGCGGGATCCAGGACTGGGCTTCCACCTACCCTTTGTTTCACTGGGGACCGATTCCCTGGGGTTTCTACGTTATGCTGGCTGTCGCTTTCGCGTTTATGCTCCATGTCAGAGGACGGACCAAGCAAAAGTTTTCCGAATCCTGCCGCCCGCTCTTTGGCGATCAAGTGGACGGTGCAGTGGGTAAACTCATTGATTTTATCGCTATATTAGCCCTTCTCGCGGGAACGGCGACTACTTTCTCCCTGGCGACGCCCCTCCTGGCGGCCTCTCTCAGCCGGGTTTTCGCGATTCCTATGAGCGCGGGGCTGACCATCGGCGTCCTCGTCTGCATCGCGGCCGTCTATACGATTTCTGTCCTCAGCGGGATACAGGGGATCATTAAGTCCGCGGCGATATGCACGACGATCTTTTTTGCCATGCTGCTCTACTTCCTATTTGTCGGCGGCGAGACAAGATATATCATCGAGACCGGTATAACCTCGATCGGCAATCTGTTTCAAAACTTCATCGGGCTGTCCACCTGGATGGATCCCCTTCGCGCCTCCGGCGACGGCATTAACGGCTTCGCCCAGAACTGGACCATATTCTACTGGGCATACTGGATGGCCTGGTGTGTGGCGACGCCATTCTTTATCGGGATGATCAGCGGCGGAAGGACGATCAAGAATGTGATCCTCGGCACCTATGGTTACGGGATTGCCGGTACCTTTCTCAGCTTTATCATATTCGGGAATTATGGTCTTTCGCAGCAGCTCGCGGGAAAGATTGACGTCATCAGCATGGTGGCTGACGGAACCGACGTCAATCTGGGTATCATCCAAATCTTTGAGACGTTACCGCTGACAGAGGTCCTGCTGATCGCGCTCTTTGTCATGATGGTGACGTTCTACTCGACCACATTTGATTCCCTGACCCTGGTCATTTCGGCGTATTCCTATATCCACCTTCCCCCGGACGAAGAATCTGCGAAACCGGTCAGGGCGTTCTGGGCCTGTGTTTTCATCATCTTTCCCATCGGCTTGATTTTCGCGGAGAACTCCATCAACAGCCTTCAATCGGTGTCCATCATCGCCGCCTTTCCCATCGGCATCGTGTTTTGTCTGATCATTGCGAGTTTCTTTAAGGATGCGAAAGAATACCTGGAGGAAATAACCTCCAGGCACAGAGAGTACAAAACCGAAATCGAGATGGATACGGAAGCCGTTTTGATGATGGAAGGGCCGGGAAAAGTAGTGGATATTGACTAAACGAATCATCGTTCAGCACAGGATTCGGGCCCATGCTGAACATCTCATTCTACTTCATAATCCGTTTCACGGCAAAGGGGAAATGGGCGAAAACAACGCCCGGGTCTTCCAGGTCCGCCACCCAGCGCTTTAGCCATTCCAATACGATAAAGCCGTCGTAGCCGGCTTCCTGCAGGCTGTGCAGCGCTTCCCTGAGCGGTATATCGCCGTACCCCAGCATTTTATACACTACCTTGCCATTTTCCATGAGGGAATCCTTGATGTGGACATAGCATATCCAATCCTGTAAGCGCTTATAGGTCTCCGCCGGGCTTTCCCCGAAAAATCGGTAAGGATGATGGATATCCCAGAGGACGCCGATATTCGGGTCGTCCAGCTTCTCCATGAGGGCGGCAAGCCGCCGGGAATCCGCAAATACGCCGTTGGACTCCACCAAAATCATGACTTCTTTGTCTTCGGCAAGGCTTGAGATTTCCCGTAAGTTCTCCAGCACGACCCCTTCGTCCACATCTTTACCCGGTACAGCTTCCTTATCCGCTAACACCCGTACGAAAGGCGTATCCAGAAGCGGCGCCAGGTTAATGTAGTCCCGCATCTCTGTCTGAGCTTTCTCCTGCAGATTCTTGTCATAGATAAACGCGGAAGTACTCAGGCAGGGAATCGAGAGCTCCAGCGCCTCCAGCTGAAGCCGGATCTCGCTGCAATTCTCTATGGAAAAACTGCGGGTTGAAGGAAGGTACTCTTTGTTCGCAAGGCCTCTAAGCTCTATGCCGTCATAGCCCAGGTCTTTCGCTGTGGAAACGACTTCTTTCCATAACCATTCGGGACAGCCTATGGTAGAAAAACCGTATTTCATCATATTCTCTCCTTTCTCCCTCACGCTGTCTCGATACTGGCGGCGTCATGCAACTTGAGCATATCCACTGCCATATCACGGAGTTTATATTTCTGGATCTTGCCGCTGGCGGTCATGGGGAATTCATCAATGAACGCTACGTATTTCGGCACTTTATGACGGGCGATCCGCGTCCGTACGAATTCCCTGGCTTCGTCCTCTGTCATGCTTATGCCCGGCTTCAGTATGACATAAGCCATAACTTCCTCTCCATACGCTTCGCTGGGGATGCCGATCACCTGTACATCCTGAATGTCTGGATGAGTATAGTAGCATTCCTCGATCTCCTTTGGATAGATGTTTTCGCCCCCCCGGATGATCATATCCTTAATACGGCCTGTAATTTTATAATACCCGTTTTCGTCCACCGTCGCCAGATCGCCGGAGTGAAGCCAACCATCTTCCGTAATCGCGGCAGCCGTAGCTTCCGGCATTTTATAATAGCCTTTCATTATATTATATCCCCTGGCCATAAATTCACCGGGAACGCCGGGTATGCATTCCTCCCCCGTATCCGGGTCTACAACTTTTGTCTCGACGAAGGGCAGACTGCGCCCCACCGTAGAAACCCGCAATTCCAGGGAATCTTCCGTAGTGGTCTGTGTACAGCCGGGAGAAGACTCTGTCAGCCCATAGACAATAGTAATTTCTGACATATTCATCTGATCCACCACCTGCCGCATGACTTTGACCGGGCAGGGAGAACCGGCCATGATACCGGTCCGCATTTGGGAAAAATCCGTCCTGGCAAAGTCCGGGTGGTCCATCATCGCGATAAACATTGTGGGAACGCCGTGAAAGGCAGTACATTTTTCTTCATGGATGGTTTTCAGCACAGCCGCAGGGCTGAAGGCTTCGACGATACACATCGTCGAAGCGTGGGTGACCGCCGCCATGGTTGCCAGCACCAAACCGAAGCAATGAAACAGGGGAACAGTCAGGCACAATCTATCCGCCGTCGAGAATTTCATACAGTCGCCGATGGATAAACCGTTATTTAAAATGTTCAGGTGCGTCAGCATGACGCCCTTCGGGAAGCCTGTCGTACCGGATGTGTATTGCATATTCACCACGTCGTGGAAATGACAGGCTTTCTGCGCCTCCGCCAGCGTCTCGTCGCTGATTTCTTTTCCGAGTTCGTAAAGCGATTCCCAGTTGCGCATACCGGACAGCTCCTTGCCGCCGCATAAGAGGATGTTCTTCAGGCAGGGCAGCACATCGCTTTCCCATTCGCCCGGGCTTGCGCCTTCCAGCTCCGGTACCAACTCCTGCATGATCGCCACATAGTCGCTGTCCTTGAAGCCTTCTGTCATGACCAGCGTATGGGTATCCGACTGGCGCAGCAGGTACTCCGCCTCAAAGATTTTGTACGCGGTATTGACCGTCACCAGGACGGCGCCAATCTTGGAAGCCGCCCATAAGGCGAGCTGCCATTCCGGTACATTCGTTCCCCACATGGAGATGTGATCCCCTTTTTTGACGCCCAGTTTTAGAAAACCTTTGGCTACCAAATTGACCTTGTCCCGAAACTCCCGGTACGTAGTCCGGAAAGGCCTGTCATTGTATATGACGCAGTCCTGATCCGGATGCCGCTCCGCCTGATAGTCCAGCAGATCCCCCAGGGTGATTTCCCAAAGCTTTTCCATTGCCCTTCACCTCTTTCTTATACTTTCGGCGGCTTATCGGTATTTCCTCCCAGCCGTCCGGCCTTCCACAATCAATGAGCGCCGCTGTGAATCGTGTGTGCATGGACGCATCTAACGTTCGGCACGGGTCCGAATCCTCTGCTGAACGAAGATTCGTTCAATGAAAAAGCCTTCGTCCTTCACTGTCAGGTAAAACAGTGAGAGACGAAAGCTCAACTTCCGCGGTACCACTCTCTTTGGCGGGTCTTCGCCGCCCTCTTATCCGGCATCGTCTGATAGGCTCAGGTAATGCTGGTCCTTTGATAACGGTGGGATCACCGTCCCCCCTACTCTGACTTGTCTTTTTTGCTCCTGGCTGCGTCCGCGTCCTCCATCTGCTCAGTCACATACCATCGTGTATGCTCCTTCCCATCTGTCGTCGCTTGCCTTGCCAGTACCAAAAAATCCTGCGTCACAGACTCGCTGCTTGTCTTTTTTGCGGACAATCCTTTCGGGCGGGAAGCTCCGGGGTGAGTTATGTTCTGTACAGGCCGCTGTCTCGCAGCATCCGACAGCTCTCTGAAGCGCCGAGTACGGAACTTTATCCCCTTCATCGCTCTATTTCTTGTGGATCATATTGTGCTATTGTAGACCGCGTTTCTCATTCTGTCAATAGCCATTTTTGTTCTGGCCTGCAAGCGCTACTCGGCGCTAAGGGCGGCCATGGTCAGGTAATTATAGGGTTTGTTGAAATGGGGCAGGAAAAAAATATCCAGCAGTTTCAACCGGTCAATGGTTACTTTTTCTTGAATGGCCAAGGAAAACATGTGTATTCCCATGGACATATCGTAAGAGGACGCCATTTGCGCGCCGATGACCACACGGCTTTTTTTATCATAAACGATGCGAATCTTGACTTTGGGGTTTTCCGTTTCGATGAATTCCGGTTTCTGTAGATCCTCGTAGTCCGTATAAGCCACATCCATTCCCATCGATGCCGCCCTTTGGACAGAAATACCGGTGGAGACCATTTTATAATCGTAAATACAAATGCCGTTTGACCCTTGTACGCCGATACTCTCCACATCGATCCCGCAGATATTATACGCGGCGACAAGGCCGCTGCGCACCGCGTTGGTAGCCAGCGCAATATAGTCGCGGGAATCGATAGCGTTGTTATATACGGTGGCGCAGTCGCCGATGGCATAGACGTCTTTCACGGATGTTTCCTGCCGCTTGTTCACCAGATACGCGCCGTTTCTGAATTGCTCCAGTTTTCCCTTTCCCAATTGGGCGTTGGGACGAAAGCCAACGCAGAGGATGACCATATCGGAAGGGTATTTGCCTTTATCTGTGACGACGCTTTCCACTTTCTGACCGCCTTGAATCTCCAACAGTTTTTCACCGTAATGCAAGCGTATGCCGTGGCTGCGAAGGACTTCGTCCATTGCGAGAGAAAAGGGCTCGTCGTAGTAGGAAGACAGGCAGCGCGGCATCACGTCGATCAGGTCTACTTTCTTTCCATGCAGTTGGAACGCTTCCGCCAGTTCAACGCCGATATAGCCTGCGCCGATCACGGAGATCGTTTGAATTTCCGGATTTTTTAGCTTTTCGATCACTTCCTCCGCGTTTTGAAACAGTTTGACAAGTTGCACATTTTGTAAATCTACGCCTGGCACGTCTGGAATGATCGGCCAGGAACCGGTTGCGATAATCAGTTTGTCATAGGATTCGTTGATACAGTCGCCGTTCTTCAATGTGACGGAGACTTTTTTTTGATCAAAATCGACTTCTGTTACGTCGGCTTCCATATAGACTTTTGCGCCTTTTTCCTCCAGCAGCGCTTGATTGGAATAGAACAGACCGTCAGATGTACGGATCTGGTTGCCGATCCAAAGCGCCATGCCGCAGCCCAAAAAGCTGATGTTGGAATTGCGGTCAAATACAAGGACTTCCGGTTTCGGATTTTGAGACAATATGGTGTTAACGGCGGCAGTGCCGGCATGATTGGCGCCAATGACAATTACCTTACTCGTGGGGGTTCACTCCTTTTTCTATCCATCCGAAGACAGGATCCATGGATGGATTCGACTTGGTATTTTCCCCCATTAAATCAGACTTCCCTATCGCAGAGTACACCCTAAAATCGCTTTACTCCCCGCCGCTTGTTTCAATCCGTTCCCATCCGCGCAAATCCATTCATGTTTTCAATCCGCGATCAATATCCCGTTTACTTCCGCTCCTTTTTCCTGTTTTTCACACAGTCTGTGAGCAGATACTCTATCTGCCCGTTGATGGAACGGAAATCGTCTTCCGCCCATCGCGCCAGGTCCCGCCACAGAGAAGGAGACAGCCGCAGCAGAATTTGCTTTTTCTCTTTGTCCGGCCCATCTCTGTTTTTCTGTTCTTTGTCCATCGGCTTCCCTCGTTTTCTCCGCTCAATTGACGAGTGGTTCGGAGCGCTAATAAATCGAGCCGCTGTTGACGATCGGCTGGGCGTCCTTGTTGCCGCAGAGTACCACCAGCAGGTTACTGACCATCGCTGCTTTCCTTTCATCGTCCAGCGTGACGATATTGTTCTCACTCAGCTTATGGAGCGCCATCTCCACCATACCGACCGCCCCTTCAACGATCTTCTGCCGGGCTTCGATGACCGCGACAGCCTGTTGGCGCTGCAGCATAGCTGCGGCAATCTCCGGCGCATAGGCCAGATGGGTGATCCTGACTTCCAGGACCTTGATTCCCGCGACCTCCACTTTAGCCTGAAGCTCATCCTTGAGCTTTTCCGCTACTTCCTGGCTGGAGCCTCGCAGCGATCGTTCATCCCCCTGCTCGGAAACGTCGTAAGGATAACTCCTGGCAATGTGGCGCAGCGCCGAATCACACTGGATCGAAAGATACTCCTTGTAATTGTCCACGTTGAATACGGCTTTTGCGGTGTTCGCAATCTGCCAGATCACATTGACGCCGATCTCCACAGGATTGCCGAGCACATCGTTGACTTTCTGGATGTCGTTTTTCAACGTCAATGTTTTCAGGGACAATTTCTTGCCCGAGGTCCTGCTTTCCTCCGCGACGCCCGAACTCAGTTGACCGACGAAAAGCGACTTCGTCGTTTCCTTGAGGTTCGACTGCGTGGACGCTGACGACGCCGTTGGGTTGATCCCCACACAAAAAGGATGAACCCAGTGGAAACCCGCTTGCCGGATGGTGCCATAATACTTGCCAAATAAGGCAAGGACCAGCGCTTCGTTTGGGTTGATGATCTTCAGTCCTGGATAACACAGGGGTATAATGATAAACCCAAGCCCGCAGAGGACTATGCTCATTACGGAAGAATGTATCGCGCTGATGATAAAACCGGCTATCGTGCTGATATGCAGCAGGATGAGGATGGGCATAAGTACGAGACCGTTTAGCCCCTGAACGACCTTTTCTGTTTCTGTGTAGCTTTTGGTTTCCATGCTAAATACCTCCTGTTTCATATGCTCTTCCCAATAAGAATGATACTATAATGATATCATATTTATACTACTATAATATTGCCTTCCTGTCAAGTAGGAGATTGTATCTTTCCGATCACTTGCTTTAGGACGTGTTTGAAAACTCATTAGAGCAATTTAGTAACTGACACCCTAAAGGCATCAATATTAAAACAAGAAGTCAAAAGTGTCAGTTGCTAACGCCGCGGGAAAAAACGACTTCGTTGACCCGGTTCGTTGAACGGAATTACGGTAAAGGATGTTGCCAACCGGAGGCTTCGCCGCCGGACAGATTGCCAATTGGACAAGGCTTAACAAACACCCGGCTGTTTTCTGGGTGTATTTTGTGGTTCGTCTTTTCAATTTTAGGGTATTATAGTCATAGTACGCAAGATTTACAATATTTGAAAAGATAATTCCTACTTTAATAATGTACGGAATATTTTGAACATAGGTTTGAATCCTGTGTTAAACGAAAATTCGATCCATTTCAACAGAAAAAACTCGTGCAAAGGAATCCCGCAAAGGATTCTATTATATGAATCCCCTAAATGATTCTATACATAGGGATTCCTATAGTAAAAATGTATAACTCAAAAAAAAAAGAAGGGCAGTCATATGACAATTCGTAAAAAAGTTCTATTCGGATTCATTCTTGTAGCGGTAGTCGGGGTGATTACCGGTATCGTCGGGTTGGGGGCTTCCAGTATTCTCACGCGTATGTCCCGGGAATTAGACGTTATGCATAAGGAAAGCGTCGGCATCAGCGAAGTGTTGAACGCCCATTTTGTATGGAGGCAGGGGCTTACCGAAACCGTGATGACAGGAGCGGATTTCACAGGTTCCCTCGACCCGAGCGCTTGCGCCTTCGGCAGATGGACGGATAGCGAGGTAGCCAGAAACTTACAGGATCAAGAAATTCGCGCTTTGTTGAGCAAGATCACAGAACCCCACGACTTGATCCATCATGAAGCGCAAGATATCGTCGCATATATAAGGTCGGGGAATACCCGGGAAGCCAGGGAGCATCTGACGAACATCGTTCTTCCCAAGACCCAGGAAGTGATCAACCTGTTATCCAGCATGGAGAATCGATATACCACCATCATGGAGGGAAAAAGCGTTGAAATTGAAAAATTCGGGGTCCTGATGAATGCCGTGATCCTTGCGCTGATCGGCGTCGCCCTGGCTATATCCTGCATCCTGGCATGGTTCATTACCAAGAGCATCGTCAAGCCGCTCGTCCCGCTTGTTGCCTATATGACGAAAGCCAGTACCTATGGCGACATTTCTCTCAGTGCGGAGGATCAGGAGACGATTAAGCACCTTTCCCGGGTGAATGACGAAATCGGGAAAACGATCAAGTCCTGCGCCGATTTCGTTGGGCGGATTACCAATGTGAGCAAAGTGCTGGAGACCGTCGCGGCTGGCGACATGACCTCCGAGCTATCGGTTTTATCGGATCAGGATGTGATCGGTAACTCCCTGGATCAGATGAGCACAAAGCTGAATGATATGTTTGTAGAAATCCATCAGTCCTCCGAACAGGTTTCCACAGGCTCGAAGCAGGTTGCCGACGGCGCGCAATCACTCGCCCAGGGCTCCACCGAACAAGCCGCGTCCATCGAGGAGCTATCGAGCTCCATTGCCGAGATTGCGGAGAAAATCAAAGCAAACGCGGAACTGGCTGAACAAGCCAATAAACTGGCCGACTTAATAAAAGACAACGCGGAAAGAGGCAGCCAGCAGATGGATGAAATGATCGAGGCGGTCAACGAAATCAACGAAGCCAGCGGTTCGATCAGTAAGGTTATCAAAGTGATTGACGATATCGCTTTCCAAACGAACATTCTCGCGCTAAACGCCGCGGTGGAAGCGGCCAGAGCGGGAGCGGCGGGAAAAGGCTTTGCGGTTGTTGCGGAAGAAGTACGTAATCTTGCAGCCAAAAGCGCTGCTGCAGCAAAAGACACAGGCAGCCTGATCGAAAACTCAATTGAAAAAGCGAATCTGGGCGTACGGATTGCCGGCGAAACCGCAGCAAGCTTAACAGAGATAGTCACCGGCATTAACGAAAGCAGCCATATTGTGGAAGCCATTACCGAAGCGTCGGAAAAGCAGGCTTTGGATATTATACAAATCAATTCCAGCGTCGATCAAGTCGCACAGGTCGTGCAGCACAACAGTGCAACCGCTCAGGAAAGCGCAGCCGCTTCGGAAGAAATGAGTTCACAGTCCGACATGCTGAGAACGTATATCTCACAGTTTAAACTCAAGCAGGATAGCGTGGCACATGGCTCTTCGCCGGAGTTCAATAGGCAGATGAAAAGCTCCCCTGCCGCACCTCTCTATGATTATATGTTGATAGCAGGCGCCGATAATAATGGTAAATATTGACAACCGTAATATACAGCAAAACGACAGAGTTAGCACCTCAGATTGCGTAAGTCCGGAAGAGTACAAACAGGTGATCCTCCTCATCGAAGAACGGGACCGTTTACTGAACATGGCAAACCGTGTAGCCGTCGTGTTACTGGACGCAGATACGGAAGCGGAGTTTGAAGCATCCCTTGTGGAATGTTTTGAGCTTATCGGAAGCTGCGTAGACGCAGACCGTATCCATATCTGGCGAAATGAGGAAATCGATGGCGCCACGCATTTTGTCCAGCAATGCACATGGCAGAGTGAGAGCGGGAATCAGATAAAACCGGTTCCCGTACGGATGAAGTTCCCCTACGGCGATAAGCCGGAATGGGAAAACATGTTTATCCGTAAAGGGTACATCAACGGTCCCTTGTCCAAAATGCCGCATTACAACCAGGATTTCCTGGGTGGATATGATGTAAAATCCATAGTCATCATCCCCCTGTTTTTGCAGAATAAGTTCTGGGGCCTTTTCAGCGTTGACGACTGCCGGAAGGAACGGGTCTGGTCCGATGAGGAAATCCATGCCCTGTACTCCGTTGGGCTGTTGATTTCCAATGCCGTACTGAAAAATGAGATGACCCGGAGAATCAATGCCACCAATGCGAAGCTGGACGCCGTCATCAGGAATTACGCCGGTGTGATCTGGAGCGTGGACAAGGATGAAACGATTACCCTTTTCAATGGACTGTATCTGAAAACCATCGGCGTAGAGCCTGATTTCATCGAAGGGAAAAGTCTGACCTACGCCAGACATAAAGGGCGGCATTTCGACATCATTGACAATGTACACAAGACGCTGATTGAAGGCCCTCAGGATTGGATTTCCGAGATAGACGGCAAAAAATTCCGCGCGCGAACGGTACCCGTGTACGATGAAAACGACCAGATATCCGGCGTGGTCGGGAGTATCGATGATATGACGGTAATCATCGATCTTCAGGAAAAACTCGCCGAAGCGCTGGAGGACGCCCAAAAAGCGAGCCGTGCGAAAAGTGACTTTCTCGCCAATATGAGTCATGAAATCCGTACGCCGATGAACGCGATCATCGGCATGGCTATGATTGGGAAATCTTCCGCTGATATTAATCGGAAGGATTATAGCTTCGACAAAATTGACGACGCGGCAAAGCACCTTTTGGGCATTATCAACGACATTCTGGATATGTCAAAAATCGAAGCCGGGAAGTTTGAGCTTTCCCCATCCGAGTTTAATTTTGAAAGGATGCTGCAGCGCGTAGTAAATGTGGTCAGTTTTAAAGCGGAAGAAAAAAATCTGAAGTTCTCCGTGTATATAGACAGCAGCATACCGGAAATTCTTTTTGGAGACGACCAACAATTGGCGCAGGTGATCACGAACCTGGTAGGCAACGCGATCAAGTTCACTCCGGAGGGCGGATCTATCCGGATCGAAACCGGTTTTCTGGCCGAAGAAGACAGCGTGTGTACGATTAAGCTATCCGTGATCGATACGGGAATCGGCATCAATCCCGAACAGCAGGCCCGTCTGTTTCAACCTTTTTCGCAGGCAAAGAGCGACACAACGCGAATGTACGGCGGAACCGGGCTCGGCCTCTCGATTTCCAAGAACATTATCGAAATGATGGGAGGGGATATTTGGGTTGAATCCGAACCGGGAAAAGGCTCTACCTTCTCCTTTACGTTTCAGGTCAATCAAGTACCTCAAGATCAAGCGCAAAAGCGCAGCCTGTATGCAAATCCAAACATCGACCGAGCCGGCATTCGCATTCTTGCCGTGGACGACGATCCGGAAATTTTAGCGTATTTTGAAAAAATAGTCCAGGGAATGGGAACGTCCTGCGATACCACGACAAGCGGTGAAGAAGCGCTGGCCCTGGTGGAAAAAAACGGGCCGTATAACATTTACTTTGTGGACTGGAAGCTGCCCGGTATAAACGGCATCCAGCTAAGCAAAATGCTGAAAGAAAAGGAATCCGACACAAATAGTGTTGTCGTGATGATTTCGTCCACCGACTGGGACTTGATCCAGAAGGACGCGAAAGAAGCCGGTATTCACACCTTTCTACCCAAACCCCTGTTCCCCTCCTCTATCGTAGACACCATCAGCGAATCTCTTGGCTATCACCGTATATCGGGGGAAGAGACGCAAAACACCGCGGATATCAGCGGTGTTTTCGAGGGAAGTCGCATATTGCTGGCGGAGGACGTAGAGATCAACCGGGAGATAGTCCTGACCCTGCTGGAACCGACCTTAACGCAAATCGACATTGCGGAGAACGGCGTCGAGGCTGTACAGATGTTCAGCGAAAACCCGGAACGCTACAATATGATTTTTATGGACGTCCAAATGCCGGAAATGGACGGCTACGAAGCGACGCGCCGCATTCGCGCACTGGACAGGCAGAACGCGAAAACCATTCCCATCATTGCCATGACCGCCAATGTGTTTCATGAGGATATCAAGAAATGCCTCTCAGCCGGCATGAATGATCATGTGGGGAAACCGCTTCATATCAATGACGTTTTGGAAATCATGCATAAATACTTAAAGAAATCAAATCCTGCCGCCGACAGCGCGCAATAGTCGCTTACGTTTCCCTGGCATCCTCCGTCACCTTATCCGGAAAGACTTCCGCAAAGGGCAGCGCGGGGGCGTCGGCCCACAGGCGATCCAGGTTATAGAAATTGCGTTGATCCTCCTGGAATATATGAACGATAACATGCCCGTAGTCCATAAGGATCCAGCGTCCTTCTTCAAAGCCTTCTATTCGAATAGGACGTATCCCCTCCTTAACTAGCCCGTCTGCTATATTGTCCGCCATCGCCTGGGTCTGTACACGGGTATTGCCCGTGCCTACGACGAAGTAATCCGTCAAGGTTGACAGACGCTCAATCTCCAATACGGTAATCTTTGTGCCGCCTCGCTGGTCCATTGCCCTTGCGGATATTATGGCCTGCTCTTTGCTCTCCATTCCATGCCCCTCTCTTTCTTCAGCCATGCAAGGCAACGGATCGTTCCGCCATGCAGGGGCTTTTTCATGTGTTCCAGGTAGACCATGGTTTGCTCGATCGCTTCGATCATGGCGGCTTGCAGATCTTCCCGGCAGAGACGCCGGAGCTTCTCCACGCCTTCATAGTTACGTCCGGCTTCAATCAAATCCGCCATAAAGACGATACCCGCTTCTTTACTCATCCCCGCATCTCCTGCGGTATGCAAGCGTATCGCCTCCAGGACGACCGGGTCTTCGACCCCCCATGCATGGCAGGCCAGCCAGGCAGCCACCGGGCCATGGAGCAGGGAAGGGTTCAGTCTTTCCGCCGGGTCGGTTAGTAAAGCATGAGATTCCCCGTAGCGGATTAATTCCTTTGGTTCAAGAGCTTTCGCTCCGTCATGCAGGAGCCCCGCCATGGCCAGCTTAGGCA
>Ga0099364_10001683_pt1 | contig 36180 bp, 26 predicted proteins | sample TergutTh196P3_FD_73070 | JGI IMG/M metagenome (GOLD analysis project Ga0099364, IMG submission 73070) | Microcerotermes parvus P3 segment gut microbial communities from Pointe-Noire, Republic of the Congo - Th196 P3 | ecosystem: Host-associated > Arthropoda: Insects > Digestive system > Gut ... | reverse complement strand
GTGGTATTTATGCGATCCGAGAAGCGGAGCAAGGATGCGGAGCGCGCGAATAGGCGCATGGAAGCGCCTTTGAGCGAAAAGGAGCGCATAAGTACCACCTTTTCCTAACGAACGCACCAATAGTTTACACACCCTGTGACCTGTAACCATTAAACGGAGCCCAATTTTCTCATGACGGGGAGGCGGACGCAGTGGCAAGGACAACTGAAACAGTGCGGCTGAATAAAGTGATTTCCAGAGTCGAAGCGCCTGCGGATTGGGGGCTGACCCAAGAGCAGGCAAAGGAACGGTTGCAAAACGGCTATAATAATTTCAAACCGGATTCGGCTGAGAAAACAATAGGGCAAATAATCAAGGATAATTCACTCACATACTTTAACCTCGTATATGTCCTGCTCTCGCTGTGCGTCCTAGCAGCAGGGTCACTGCAGGATCTTTCCTTCTTACCTCTAGTTCTGGTGAATACCACCATCGGAATTATACAGGAGCTTCGCTCGAAACGTGCACTCTCAAAACTGTCATTCATCTCTGCGCCTAATGCGACCGTCATCCGCGACCGCCAGCGCATGACCGTGCAGACGGACCACACGGTGCTTGATGACATTGCGGTGTTTACGACAGGTGATCCTATATACGCCGATGCCATCGTCCTGAGCGGCGAATGCACGGTAAACGAAGCGCTTGTTACGGGAGAATCGGATGAGATCACCAAAACGCACGGAGATACGCTGCTTTCCGGAAGCTTCATAGTATCAGGGGAGTGTGCCGCGCGGCTTGAAAGGGTCGGCCGCGATTCATTCATCGCGCAGCTCACGCTGGAGGCAAAAAAAACCCGAGGCAAACGCCGCGGTATGATACCGACGCTGCAACGGCTGGTGCAGATAATCGGCATCCTTATAATACCGGTGGGTATCGCGGTGTTATACCGGCATCTGCAAAGCCCTCCAATAGGAATCAGTGAAGATATGCGGCTTTCATGGGCTCTGCTGGGGATGGTAGGAGCCTTGGATGGAATGATACCCGGTGGGTTGTATTTGCTTGCTTCCGTCACTTTGACCGTCAGCGTTGTAAGGCTTGCTCGGAAAAAAACGCTGGTGCAGGGGATGAACAGCGTTGAAACTCTTGCGCGGGTGGACGTTCTATGCGTTGATAAAACCGGGACTATAACCGAAAACCAGATGGAGGTAAAGGGTACGGCGCTGTTGAACGCAGACAGGTACAATACCAACGATATAAACATGATAATGTTTGATTATGTGGGAAACATTCCTGCTGATAATGAAACTATGATTGCCATTCAGTCGTCTTTTTCGCAGCCACCGAGACGCCGGGCGCAAAAAGTCGCGCCGTTTTCATCAGCGGTCAAGTACAGCGGAGTCTCGTTTGGCAACAGCGAATCGTATCTGCTCGGCGCTCCGGAGAGGATACTGCTGTCAAAGTACGCACAGTACAAAAACCATGTAGATCATTTTTCCGCTCAAGGTTACCGAGTCCTTCTTCTCGCGATGTACTCAGGGGACATACACCAGAGGCTGGATGACAATCGAGTCGTGCCGCTTGCGCTTATTATGCTGAGTAACAAGGTAAGAGCTGAAGCTCCGGGAACATTCAGGTATTTCGTGGAACAGGGTGTGAAAATAATAGTCATATCGGGTGACAACCCGGTTACAGTGTCTCAAATCGCAAAGGAGGCAGGAATTGTTGACGCCGAGCGGTATGTTGACGCCGCTGAGCTTCAGACCGACAGGCAAATAAAACGCGCCGTCGGAGAGTATGTCGTTTTTGGCCGCGTCACGCCCGATCAGAAGCGCAAACTCGTCAGGGCGCTGAAATCTGCGGGGCATACAGTCGCAATGACGGGCGACGGAGTCAATGACGTGCTGGCTTTAAAAGACGCTGATTGCAGTATTGCTATGGCCGAGGGCAGTGAGGCTGCGACTCAGGTGGCCAACATAGTGTTGCTTGATTCTGATTTCTCGTCGATGCCCGCCGTTGTAATGGAAGGACGGCGTGTTATTAATAACATTGAACGCTCGGCTGCGCTGTATATAATGAAGAACATCTTCTCATTCCTTGCTGCGGTTATTCTGACGGGTGTGCTCGCGTATCCGTTTCATCTTACACCGTCGCGTTTAATGCTTTTCAGTATGCTTATCATTGGCGTACCTTCGTTTGTTCTGGCGTTACAGTCAAATACGAATCTCGTAAAGGGCAAATTCATCATTAATGTTTTTAGGCTTGCGCTGCCTATGGGGCTGACAAGTTTTTTTGCGCTTGCTGTGTTGTCTCTTATAGACGGACCCGGCGCGGCTTTTCACGATGATGTGCCGACAATGGCGAGCGTCATAATCACGTTCATAGGGTTTGTGATGCTCTACAGGCTCTGCCGTCCGCTGAATCCGATGCGTATCACGTTAATCGTCTGCATGCTGCTGGGCTTCACGCTGGGATGGGCGTTTTTAGGCGAAACGGTATTCAATCTCTCACCGCTAGGCGGGGACGCGATATGGATAACTATCGCTTTCTGCATAGCCTCAGCGCCAGTGCTGTGGGTGTTATCAATACTGTTCGAATCGAAAAGCGCAAAGGGGACAGTGAACAGGTAACAGGTGCTTATGCTCCGTTGCCTCCTGACCCCTGATCTTTGATCCCTGACCCCTGCTACACGCGATCCGCAGACCGCGTCAGTGAATTATCACATTGCGCAGGCCCATGTCTTCGAGTTGTTTTTTGCGCGCTTGTATCAGCTCGTCTGACGGGATTGGCACTTCGAAGACTGGTTTGCTTGTCTGCAGGCGTTCCCATTTTGACGTGCCGAGATTGTGATATGGGAGGATCTGTATGACTTCGACAGCATCGCCTAGTTCAAGGCAGAGTTTGCCGATCTCATCGAAAACCTCAACAGAATCGCTGTACATCGGCATTACCGGTATCCGAATCTGGAATTTTCCTCCGTTAGCAGCGATTTTTCGTGCATTTTCCAAAATCAGTTCATTCGGGACTCCGATGACTTGCTTATGAAGTTCGCTGTCCATTCCCTTTATATCATACAGGAAAATATCTGTGTATGGCAGTATGGGCTCGATTATTTCCCATTTGACGAATCCGGTGGTATCAACAGCGGTGTGTATGCCTTCCTCTTTACAGCGTTTGAGCACCTCAAGCGTAAACTCAGGCTGGCATAGGCACTCGCCGCCGGAGATGGTCACTCCGCCGCCGGAGCGTGCAAAAAACGGAACTTCACGCCTCACGCGCTCCATTATCTCGTCTACGGTATAGTCAGTTCCGCACATGTATAGAGCTTTTGCGGTGCAGGCCTTGGCGCATGCGCCGCAGTTGTCGCATTTTGTCCGGTCGACGGTGACGAGCTGAATATCGCCGCTGCCGTCAAGAGCTGTTTTCGTTTTACCGGGAGAAACCGCGCCATGCGGGCAGACATCAAGGCAGCGCCCGCACTTTTCTATGCCTACGCACCTTATCTCCATCCAGTTGAGTTCTGTGTGGAAAGCCTGCGATTCAGGGCTGTGACACCATGGGCAGCGCAAAGGACATCCCTTGAGAAACAAAGTCAGACGAATACCCGGGCCGTCGTGGACGGAAAAGCCTTGGATATCATAAAGCTTTCCGGTGAGTTCCTTGTTTTCCATCATAAATGCAATCGTTCCTTTCAAAACAGCGAATCTTTTATGCTAACATTTTAAAGCAACATCAAGAAATAATCAATAAAAATAACAACCCCGCATCCGTCCAACGCGAATGCGGGGCTACTCCTGGTGCTCAACAAACAATGGGCTAAGCCACCTTTCATACCGGACTTCCTGCTCACTTCTAACTCGTGCTTCCGATGCAGCCAATGCACACCATAAATTCCCTTTGCAAGGATACCGGCGGACTCTTTCCGCGGTTGTGCCAGATGGTCTAATAAACCCTGCCTGCCATGAACTCGATGTCTCTTAGAACAGAAGCTCAGTCCGATTTACATGTATAATCTACCATAACAATCGCAATTTGTCAACACTATTTTATGCATTTCTTATAGAAAATCAAAATTTCGGCAGATTTCACAAAAATATATGGTAATTGTTCATGACCGGCGAGAAACAGCTGTTCCTCGCCGATTTCGAACGCTTACGAAATGCATAAGTTACACAAGCGGTGTAACCAAAGTGCCTATACCGTCGATAGCGACTTTTACAATATCGCCGGGTTTCAGCCAGACGCGGTCTTCGCGTTTGCGCCCCTGTATTACCCCTGCGGGGGTGCCGGTGAAAAGGAGGTCTCCGGGAGACAGTGGGAAAAACTTTGACGCTGTGCTGACGGCTTCAAAGCACGGAAAAATCATGTCTATAGTATTACCCGACTGAACTGTCTCACCGTCAACCTCACAGAAAATACCATGCGGCTCACGCGGATCAAAGCAGTCACGCGTCACGATATAGGGCCCGACAGGCCCGGAACCGGGCAGAGCCTTTCCTGCGAGCCACTGGCTTGACAAAAACTGAGCGTCCCGTGCGCTAAGATCATTCCCGCAAGTGTATCCGAATATGCAAGTCTCAGCCTCCTCGACGGACACATTGTACGCATGCTTGCCAATGACGATTACAAGCTCAGCCTCGTAGTCGTATTTTTTAAGCCATGGAGGAAGCGTCACAGGCTCATTATGCGCACTGAGTGCGTCACTGAACTTGCTGAAAAATATGGGATGTTTCGGCACATCACCGCCGGTCTCCTCTGCGTGGTCTTTAAAATTCAGCCCCTCGCAGATTATCTTCTTAGGCTCGGTCACAGGCAAGAATTTAACACTCTCCTCGTCGAAAACAGAGGGTGACTTATCTTTGAGCGCATTTTCGATGCGAATGAGCATATCATCGCCGCCCTCAATAACATCGTTCATCCGCGCCGGAAAACCCAAAGATGTGACATCGGCAATACCGCCGTCTATCAAAACTCCCACAACAGAACTCTCGTTGATCTCAACACTGCATAACTTCATTTCCAAACCAATCCTTTCATAGTTACGTTACTTGTTACCTGTACATACCGCCAGCGATTCGCCATACGGTGGCATGCATATCCCATTTTCGGTGATAATCGCTGTTATAAGGCTGTTGTTGGTGACATCGAATGCCGGATTATAACAGTTTACGGACTCAGGTGCAATAGGTTTTTCAAAGAACAACTCCTTAACTTCCCGTGGAGAGCGCTGTTCAATCTTGATTTGCGCGCCGCTCGAAATTTCCGGATCGATAGTAGACGACGGGCAACAGACATAAAAAGGTATGCCATAATGCTTTGCGATAATCGCGACCCCGCTTGTGCCAATCTTATTTGCGGCATCGCCATTTCGCGAGACTCGGTCACAGCCAACGAAAACAGCGTCAATTTTGCCTTCCTCCATAACAATACTCGTCATATTGTCGCAGATGAGCGTACAATCGATGCCCGCTTTCGACAGTTCATAAGTAGTGAGCCTCGCACCCTGTAAAAGCGGACGTGTCTCGCAGCAGTAAGCGCGTACATGGAGTCCGCGTTCATGAGCAAGTAATATCGGCCCCAGACCTGTGCCATATAGCGATGTTGCGAGCGGCCCTGCGTTGCAGTGAGTCAGCACTCCGCAACCGTCCCTGATAAGCGACAATCCATGTTCCGAGATGGCGCGGCACATTTCTATATCTTCGCGCTGGATATTCATGGCTTCTTCACGCATCGCGTTCAGAATCGCGGGTATCGGCTTTCCGGCAAGGGTTTCGACAAGTTTCTCCATTCGCCGGAGCTGCTTACTCAAGTTAACAGCCGTGGGCCTTGCCGAATCAAGATATGAGCTGTGTTTTAACACTTGAGCGTAAAATGTCTCATACTCACTGACTTTCGTCTGCTGCGCAAGAACGTATAACGCATACGCTGCGAAAATCCCGATAGCCGGCGCTCCGCGGATTCTCAGCATCGTGAGAGCTTCATGCAATTCGAAAGCTTCCCGTAATTCTATGTATTTTACCTCATTTGGCAGCAATGTCTGGTCAATTATCAAGACCGCCGTTCCGTCGTCGCTAAGGCGAACATTCTCAGGCTGCTCGCTGCGCATTCAATCACTCCTTGTTCAAGCCATTTCAGGATGCCATCATCAGTTACATCCAAGTCAAGTGGAAACAGTTTGCGCGGTATTCGAATGCAGGGGACAGGGGACAGGTGTCACTGATTCTTGCATTAATAATATAACAAATCAAAACAGAGAAAACAAGCATCATAAGGATGCGGTTGAAAAGTAGAAAAAAGGTAGTTATTATTTCACGGTGAACTGTGGTGACAGCACAGCGTGAGAAATAAGGCCGTGTTGTGCGACGCAGAGAGGGAATTCCGGTGAAAAAGCCGGAACTGACCGAACGGAGACGCATAACACGGCCTTATTTCGGGGAAGTTTCGGCAAGGTAGACTAGTCACAAAAGATTATCACTGTCATACGGTCACAATAACTCTATTAGCAGTCAAATGACTATTATTGGAGATATCGAGACTATGTCAAGAGCTCTGCGTGCCGCATACTTTACAGTGTAGCTTGTCCCGCCTCGCTTGCCATCGTGGACTGCAATCAAAACTGAAGAACTGTCGACCATATAACGGTTACGCCTGAGCATGCAGCTCTTTGTATAGTGCTGGCTGACGTACGTCACAAAATCACATTGTCCGACGAGACTTAAATACCTTCTGCGTTCATCTGCCGGCCAATTATCCGCCTGTTCTTTGCATGGTATTGCGGCTTCGAATGTGATTTCCGGATACTTTGCGCGCAAAAAAAGCACAGTCTCGCAAAAGTACATATCACTTCCGCGAGCCATGCCGCATATGAAATGCCTAATACCGGACAAATAAACCTGCTCGGCAGTTTCTGTAATAACAACCTTTAGCGCCCGGCAGCGCGAATCATCCTCATCCGTGCCCCACGGGAGTTTCTCAGGCCGATAACCGGAAAAACAACATGAATTATCACGATTTATAAGCGGATACATGATTCAAACCGACCATTCGCTGTGAATGATTGCCGTCAGCCACAGGTCGCCATTATATTGCTCAAAGCCCAAACGCAGAGTACTCCAATTAAAATCCTCGGTCGGATCATGTTCGCCGCCCGGCACGTGGAACTCAATAAACTGCATGTCAGGAAAAACATCTTTGAAGTTCTCGAGCGCATTCCCGCTTCGAACGACATGGTTAACACCGACAATTGGTGCCGAAGTATAATCCTTGAAGTATACGAATCTGGAAAAATACTCAGCCGGAGTCATCTCGATAGGCTCGCCGCTGACGCTGTAGACCCCCCAAACGTAAACGCTCGTATCTGATCCGAAAGCTGCGATCTCCTCCGTGCTGAAGCATTTATTTTTTGACAATGCCACTGTTGCCTGCGGAGAAAATAAAATACCGCGCTCAGGATGCGCAGCACCGGAAAGCGCGGCGAAGTCGCTTTCCTTAATGCTATCAAGAATACTGTAAGCCAAGGAGCTAAGCTCCGCATCATTAGCATCGCTGACTGGAAAAAGATTTCCACGAGGTCCGCCGAAAAGCGAGAAGCCCGTCAGTGCGTAGAGCGCACTTGAAATAAGTACACCGAATACGACGCAGACAAAAATTGTTAAACACCGTGGAAAATATCTCTTCAGAAAGCCCACCCCCCTGAGCCTTTGCAGTCTAACTACCGCACTATGCATGAAGTCTAATGGACAAAATGAACAAATGCAACAACAAATCTTAGACAATAATTAACAAAATGAAAACATAGCAGGAAACAAAATGAAACATAGCAAGAAATACTTGACAACCGGCGGAGACGGTGCTAAATTATGTTTAGCACTCGGAGGTGGAGAGTGCTAAACAGTTGAACTAATGCATTAATAGTTTATTTATTATCAGTGGTCGAGTATGTGGGGTATCCGTTTTGAGCGCCATGAGTTTGAGTGAGCGGAAAAAAGTAATACTGCGTGTTGTTGTCGAACAATACGTTGAGACAGCTGAGCCTGTTGGATCAAAAGCGGTTGCGTCGGAACTGGGATCCTCTATCTCTTCGGCCACAATCAGGAATGAAATGGCGGAGCTTGAGGCGCTCGGGTTATTGGAACAACCTCACACATCTGCGGGCAGAATCCCGTCTTCGCAGGGATATCGAGTGTATGTCAACGAACTGATGCGGCGGCATAAACTCTCAAGCGATGACGCTAATACGATTAACAGCGCTCTGAAAGGTAGAGCGGCGGGGCAAGCGCATTTGCTTGATGATGCAGGGAGTCTTGCGTCCAGAATGACAGCTTATCCAGCGTATGCAACGTCATCTTCAACCGGTATCGTCAGCATAGCCAGGTTTGATTTTATCCTTGTCGACGCTTACACGTTTATTATTGTAGCATTACTCAATAATGATACTGTAAAGAATAAACTTGTCCATATGACCAAGCCGGTTGAATCAGCGATTCTTACGAAGTTGGGAGCAGTTTTTAACGCAAGCTTCACAGGCATACCGGAAGAACGGATAACACCCGCGCTTATCACCGCCACCGAACGCGCTGTGGCTGACACAACAGGAGTTGTTGCCGTTATTGCAGGCTTTACTATAGAACTTTTATGCGAAGCAAAAGCCGGTGAAGCGCGGGTCGCAGGAACTATGAGCTTATTCAATTACCCCGAATACAGGGATATCGACAAGGCGCAGCGCCTCCTTCGTTACCTATCGGACGACAAGGAACTTGCAAGGCTGCCCTCGCCAAGCTCGGCGGGTGAAATAAAGATAACCATAGGACCGGAAAATTTGGCTGAAGAGCTCCGTGATACAAGTGTCATGGCTGTTCGCTACGATGCCGGAGGAGATATGCAAGGACTGATCGGTGTCGTCGGCCCCACGAGGATGGATTACTCAAAGGTTGCGTCACGGCTTTCATATATAGCGCAAGGTTTGAGCTGGCTTTTTTCCGGCGGTGAAATTGCGGACATAAACGCAAACGTAAATAACAGCAAGTTGGGAGATGATGATATTGGCCAAGACGAGTAAGCGTGATAAGAGCGAGGAAGAGGCGAAAAAAAACGCGCATACTGGGGATGGGCAGCTTGCCGAAGAAGCAGACACGCAGCCCGCAAGCAGTGAAAGCGGCGATATTTCCGCTGACGGTGAAGAAAATACAGTGGAGTTGACCGAACCCGATGCAGACTCCGACCCCGTTGTTGCGATGCAAGAGGAACTGGCGGCGGAGCGCGACAGGTATCTGCGGCTCGCGGCGGAGTACGACAACTACCGCAAACGCAGCGCAAAGGAACGCGAAATGATTTTCGGCGATGCCCGCGCGGACACGATAACCAGGCTGCTGCCTGTATACGATAATCTTGAAAGGGCATTGAAAGCTGAATGCATGGACGAAGCGTTTTATAAAGGCGTTGAAATGACGATGACGCAGCTGACGGAAGTCTTGGAGAGCATGGACGTTGCGCCAATACCCGCCCTCGGCGAACAGTTTGACCCAAATCGTCACAACGCGGTAATGACGATAGAAAATCCGGAGCTTGGGGAAAAAATCATCGCGGAAGAGTTTCAGAAAGGTTTTCTTCTGGGAGAACGTGTGATACGGTTCTCAACAGTGGTTGTGGCGAACTAACAAGTAACGATTAACGGTTTATTAATATATTAACAATAATAAATATTTAAACATTTAAATTGTGATTAACGATGTTTTGGGAGGATGTTATCATGGGAAAAATCATTGGAATTGATTTAGGGACTACTAATTCATGCGTGTCTGTCATTGAAGGCGGGGAGCCGGTGATCATCGCCAACGCCGAGGGAAACCGCACAACGCCGTCAGTCGTGGCGTTTTCCACCGACGGAGAGCGGATGATCGGCCATGTCGCAAAGCGTCAGGCGATTACAAATCCGGATCGCACGATATCATCAATTAAGCGAGAAATGGGGAGTTCATACAAAGTATCCATAGACAGCAAACAGTACACGCCGCAGGAAATCTCCGCGATGATACTGCAAAAACTAAAAACCGATGCCGAGGGCTATCTAGGCACAAAGGTGACAGATGCTGTTATAACGGTTCCCGCTTATTTCACTGACTCACAGCGCCAAGCGACGAAAGATGCGGGCAAAATCGCAGGCCTCGAAGTAAAGCGTATAATAAACGAGCCTACCGCGGCAGCGCTCGCATACGGGCTCGACAAGGAGCAAGACCAGAAAATCATGGTCTATGACCTTGGAGGCGGGACGTTTGACGTTTCGATCCTTGAAATTGGCGACGGCGTAATTGAGGTTTTGGCGACTGCGGGAAATAACCGCCTCGGCGGGGATGATTTTGATGAATGTATAGTAAATCATTTGCTTGGGGAATTTAAAAAAGACAGCGGCGTCGACTTAGCGACCGACAAGATAGCCATGCAGCGTTTGCGCGAGGCTGCCGAAAAAGCCAAGACTGATCTCAGCGGAGTCACGACCACACAAATCAATCTACCATATATAACGGCAGATGCCACCGGGCCGAAGCATTTGGACTTCACGCTCACAAGGGCAAAGTTCAATGAGCTGACCTCGCACTTGATTGAAAAGACGATGGGGCCGGTAAACCAAGCGATGAACGACTCGGGCCTGAACGCATCGCAACTGAACAAAGTGCTGCTCGTTGGAGGCTCAACGCGCATACCTGCCGTCCAAGACGCCGTTAAAAGGATAACAGGTAAAGACCCGTTCAAAGGCATAAACCCGGATGAATGTGTTGCGGCAGGCGCAGCGATTCAGGGGGGCGTACTCGGCGGCGATGTCGAGGGAATACTGCTGCTCGACGTCACCCCGCTCTCGCTTGGGATAGAAACAATGGGAGGGGTTTTCACAAAGCTTATCGAGCGCAACACTACGATTCCCTCGAAAAAGAGCCAAGTGTTCTCGACCGCAGCCGATAATCAACCATCGGTCGAAGTGAATGTCCTCCAAGGCGAGCGCGATATGGCGCAATATAATAAATCGCTCGGCAAATTCCACCTTGACGGAATTGCCCCGGCGAGAAGGGGAGTGCCTCAGATTGAAGTCACGTTTGACGTTGACGCAAACGGCATCGTAAACGTCTCCGCCAAGGACCTCGGTACAGGCAGGGAACAGCACATCACGATAACGGCTTCAGCAAATCTCTCAAAAGACGATATCGAAAAAGCGGTCAAGGAAGCCGAGCAATACGCGGCGGAAGACGCCCAGCGCAAAGAAGAAGCGGATACGCGCAACCACGCCGACCAGATGGTGTATCAGAGCGAGAAAACGCTAGACGACATGGGCGACAAAGTTGATGCGGACGATAAAAAGACAATCGAGGAGTCCATTGCGAAAGTTAAAACAGCACTCTCCGGAACCGACACCGCAGCAATAAAGCAAGCCGTTGAAGAACTTGAAAAAGCATTCTACGCCGTGAGCGAAAAACTCTACAGCCAAACCGATCCGCAAGACGGCGGCCCTCAAGGTCCGGACGGCCCCGCAGGAGACGGCGGCCCCGGTGGAGGCGAGTACTATGACGCGGACTACGAAGTAGTGGACGACGACGAGGGGAATTAAAGAGTTTACTAAAGAGAGGCATCAATGGCAGATAAGAGAGATTATTACGAGGCGCTTGGGGTGGAAAAAAGCGCCTCGGAAGATGAGATAAAAAAAGCATTTCGCCAACAGGCGAAAAAATATCACCCGGACGTCAATCCGGGAAACACGAGGGCAGAGGCGCGCTTCAAAGAGATAAACGAGGCCTACGAAGTGCTGTCTGACTCTGAAAAAAAGGCGCGGTACGACCGGTACGGACACGCGGGCGTTGACCCGAATTTCGGTGGCGGCGGTTTCGGAGGCTTTAGCGGTTTCGGGGGCATGGACTTTGACCTCGGTGATATATTTGGCTCAATATTCGGTGGAGGGAGCGCGGGAAGAAGCCGAAACGCGCCCAGAAAAGGGGAGCGCGTTCATGCGGAGCTGATAGTGACGTTTGAGGAAGCGGCGTTCGGATGTGAAAAAGAAGTCCCCGTCATGCGCATCGAGACATGTGATGATTGCAAAGGCTCAGGTTGCGCGGAAGGGACGACGGCTGAAATATGCGGAGAATGTAACGGGCGAGGAACAGTCACCGCGCAGCAGCGCACGATGTTCGGAGTCATGCAAAGCACGGTCGAATGCCCGAAATGTTCCGGCAGGGGGAAAATTATCCACCAACCATGTACGAAGTGCCGTGGACTCGGCCTCGTCAGGCGCAGCAGGAACATCAAAGTGAGCGTCCCCGCAGGGATCGACGACGGGCAAACGCTGTCGGTTCGGGGGCAGGGGAGCGCGGGAGCAAACGGCGGTGAGACAGGCGATCTGTATGTCACGATCTCCGTACTCAGACATGCAGTTTTTGAGCGCGAGGGGTATTCGGTGCTGGTGGAGATGCCAGTGAGCTTTGTCCAGGCGGCGCTCGGCGCGGAGCTTGAAGTCCCGACTCTTGACGGTAAGGTCAAATACTCGATGCCCGAGGGTACGCAGACAGGCACTGTGTTCCGCTTGCGCGGCAAAGGTATACAAAATCTGCGAGGCTCGGGGCGCGGCGACCAATTTGTAACAGTAACAGTGAAAGTACCGACCGGGCTCAGCGGTGAGCAAAAAGAAATTCTGCGTCAATTTGCCGCAACGGACGACAGCAAAGATACCGAAGACACCGCAACCAACAGCGACAACGATAACAGAAACACAAAAAAGAAACGCAAGCGGAAGTAGCGCGATACCGAGAGCTTGGAACTTTTGTCCCAAGCTCTCGGCATTAATAGCAAATGCCTGTCCGGAAATGGCTTTAAGCATAGGGGAGAGATGAATATACATGGTCGTTCTCATTTACGCACCCATCTCTCTAGCGAAATCAGCCACAGACATTAACGGCTTCGGAATAAGCCCACTCCTCATTTCTTCTATTGTTCACGCCCTAGCCAAAAGCGCATCGTCATTGCGGACTTGATCCGCAATCCCCTGCGGATTTCGGGGGATTGCGGATCGGAGGCCGCAATGACGGAGCTTTGTGGGCTTTTTCTGGTTGCCCGTGAATTGTACCCCATTAATTTGTCAGGTCCTTACCGCAGTTCGGGCAGAAATAATGATTGCCGCCCTTGAGCGGTTCACCACAATCCGGACACTCATCAGGAGGAGCGGGCTTAACGGCTTCAGGTACATTCGTAAGTATAGGCGCTGGAGCCGGAGTCGGAGCGGGAGTCGGCGCAGGTACAGGAGCGGGTATAGGAGCCGGAGCCGGTACAGGCACAGGCGCAACCATCGAAGCCGGAGCAGGAGTCGATACAGGAACAGGAGCAGCCATCGGCACAGGAGCAATTTCCGGCGCAGGCGCAACCACCGGCGTAGGCGGCGGCGTAAACTCACGTGCTGGTTCAGCGGGCGGAGAATCTTCGATGGGTGGAGCCGGAGGAGGAGCAGATGCCAAATCAGAAGCAGGAGCAGCCACCGAAGCAGGATCCTCTGCGTACTGCATCGTACCCGGTTGCGCCGCTTCATCTTCAGATGAATAGTGAGGATACTCGGCGGTATCGCTTGGGTAAAAGCTCTCCGGATATCCATAAGCCGGAACAGCGCCTCCCGCAGCGGCATTTTTGCCGGACTCCTTTGCAAGCACCGCAGAGTTCAGGCTCTCGCCCAAGACATTAAACGCAAATGCAGTAAAAGCAAGTACAAGGCCGGGATTGATTACAAAATTGGGGTGTGTTCTAAGAAAACTACGACTCTCCGCAATCAGTGCGCCCAGTTCGGGCGTCGGCGGCTGTGTGCCCAAACCGATGAAGCCCAATGCGGCATGGGCGAGAACAGCCATAGACATGCTCAGCGACATCTGAGCGGCTATAAGCCCCAAAGCGCCTAATGCATCAGCATTTTTTAAGCACAGCACCACACCGCCGAAAACGCGGGTGAAGCCGGGTATGAGCACTATTGCGATTGCCACAGCAGTAATCAATATCGCTCCCGGCCCTCTGACGGCAGGAATCAAGAACACGAGCAGTATACCGGGGCCTGCGGATATAAAACGAGCGATGCATACGACCGCTGATCGCGCGACACTGCCGAGCCACTGGGCTGCTGCCCCGAGAATTGCGCCGACAGCCAATGCCATCACCATAGCAAGGGCCCCCGCGCCGAGAGTTGTCCCAAGTCCGTGCAGAATCCTTGAGTAAACGTCCCTCCCCAAACGATCGGTGCCGAATGGATGCTGCTGTGATGGACCTTCTAATTGCCTCTCAAAATTCTGAACCTCCCAACCATGCTCAGCTAACACACCCGCCAGAAGCGCCGTGACAATCAGCAATAAGACTAACACCGCGCCGGCGATCATACCTATTTTTGAAAGAACTCTTACCATAACCTTTTCCTCGCTTTCGCGCGAATGATGCAGGAAACCCCTGAAATGGCTAATTCAAAGATAACGGAAGCTGCGATAAAGAATAGCGACAGCGTCATTATGCTGCCGAGTATGACCGGCGTGTCGCGATTCATAAGCCCCTCTAAGAAATACCGACCAAGCCCCGGAACTGAGAATATCATCTCAACGAAAAAAATGCCGCCAAACATCCAGCCGAGCTGCAAGCCTGACTTCGCAACCGTAGGCAGTATCATGCTCAGGACCGTGCGCCTTTCGCTTGCGTCGTCCCCCGGGAAAAACAAGCCGGTTCCGTCATTGCTGCGGGCTTTGATTACGGATGCGCGTATGGCCTGCATTGCAAATCCGAAAAATATGAAACCCAGAGTGATGATGGGCAAAATATAGCCCGTCCATGTCTCTATGCCGGCTACGGGCAGCAGCATCAAGTCAACAGCAAACCATTTTATCAGCAACAGCCCAATCCAGAAAAACGGTATGGCCTTGCAAATGACGGGTACTATTGAAAACAGAACATCAGCGACTTTGTTATGCATCACTCCCGAAAGAATCCCCAGCGGGATCGCAAAAACAAACGTAACAATAATGCCGCCGAGCATCAATATGAGCGTATACGGCAAACGCGCGGCTATATCATCGTTGACCGGGCGGCGGGTTAAAAAAGACATGCCGAAATCGCCTGTCAACACGCGGAAGTATCTTTCAAGCATAGGCTCGTCTAGCCCTAGATCACGACGAAATTGAGCAACTTCTTCTTCCGTGGCTGAAGCACCGGCAATCAACCGGGCCGGATCTCCCGGAGACCCGTCTACTATCAAGAACACGACAAATGTAAATACAATAGTCAGCAAAATCAAAAACAGTATCGGAAACACTACTCTGACAAAGATTGAGCCGGCAGGCTTCTGCGGTACTCCATACATCGGAGGCTCATACATCGGCGGAGCGTACAGAGGCGGTGCGTAAGCCGGCTGCCCGTACATATCAGGGGTATACTCAGGCGGTGCGTAGCCCGGCTGCTCAAACCCCGCCGCGTCACGACCATCAGAAGACGGAACATCAGGCGCAGCAGCCGAAGCAACATCGGGCTCAGCCGCCGGAATGTCGGGCATAGCAATAGTCGGAGTATTAGGCGCAGGCGTCACCGCCGCAGGAATTACAGGGACAGGCGTTGCAGCCGGGATATCAGGCACAGCCGCCACCGGAATCTCAGGTAAAGGAGGTACCGCCACCGGAACCTCGGGCACAGGCACTACCGCCGCTGGAACCTCAGGCACAGGCGCCGCCGCAGCAGTCTCGGGTGCATTGACCGTCTGAGCACTCTGAACATGCCGCTGCTGCACAGAAGGCACAGCGGGCGTCGGAGGCTCGACCTTCATGTATGACGGAGCGGATGCTGCGAGCATTTCTCTTATAGAGGAAATACTCTCGGAAACCGCCTGATCAGACGGCGGAATGTACTCCTGTTCCTGTGGCTGCTGCATTTGCGGGAGATGCACGCCCTGAATCCCGGGTTGCCGCATATCTTGAGCTTCCCGCGTCTGCGGCATCTCCGAATGGACAGCGGCGGGAGTGCCGCAAGCGCTGCAAAACTTAGCGCCCGCAGGCAGTTTAACACCGCATTCTATACAAAACATTGTATTCCTCCTCGTATAATATTATCTCTTATTCCGGCGCAACTGTCTTTTTTCACGCCATCCGCGAAACATGCGAAACATGCGAACAGTAATGAACGGTTTCTTTTCCGGCGGCTCGGTACGGACCAGCAGCACGCCCAGCGAAGACTCTATCTTATCAAGTGCCAACAGCCGCCGCATAGTGTCCCGACTCAGCTCATTGAGCCGCCGCTGCGCATCCCGGCTGACTTCACCGAGGCGCTTCTCAGCAGCCCGGCTCATATCCACGATGCTCCTCTCGGTATCCATATGCAGCTTGGTGACGCTGCGGTTCATATCGGTTATTTCCCTGGAAAGCACCTCTTCGTGCAGGATTGAATATTTATTGACCTCCCGTATGATATTCTCCTGCACCTCAAGCCGCAGGGCCAAACTCATCAAGGTTTCTTCATGCTTGATGGAATATGTGCTTATTTCCCGTATGGTTTTTTCATGTGCTTCAAGGCGTTCGCTTAATTCTCTCAATGATTTAAAAATATTGTCTTGAGAAAATGCAATTGCCGCTTGCTTTTTATTCAAATCTTTAATAATATCATTGAGGCGATCCTGCTCGTTGACAATATGAAGCATATCAGAGCGGTAGCGGAGAAATGCTTCCTGCGCCTTTTCGGCAGCGCCGTCAGTAATATCAAGCCGCGCGTGTTGCTGAAGTCTTGAGCGTTCCATATCAGCAGATAACTCATGCTGCCGTTTCTCAATCTCATCCAGTAAGACAGCTTGTTTCTGGATTTCATCAGATAGTCTTTCAAGAATCCTGACAAGCGTTTCGTCCCGCTGTGATAGTTTTCTTTCACCAGCCATTAATCACGTCACCCCGCTCATGCACTGTTCTTCAATTGACTCTATTTTACAATGAATGGAGAAAAATTACCATATTTACTTTTTTATTCGGAGGGATATATGAGGATATCTCGAAAAGGTATAAGAAATAAGCGATTGCTCATCTTATATTTGATAGTAGCCGCCTGTGTGGCCATATTGCTGCTGACAAAATGCAGTGTGGATTATGCTCTCGGCGACTCTATTGGGGATGCAGCCGATCCGTCTGAACAGGAACTAGACGAGACATCGGAGCAAACTCCGGAATCACCCCCGCCCGAACTCGAACCCGAACCCGAGCCGGATCCCGAGCCTGAGCCCGAACCAGAACCCGAACCCGAGCCGGATCCCGAGCCTATGCCATGGGATATGTTTTCGCCGCACTTTTTACCGGAAACAGACCCATTTAGCGAACACATAAACTATAGGTACAACGTACAGGTAGATGGAGCAATCGTTGAAGGATACCTTAACCCCGAACCCATCTTTTTTGGGATGCCGGAAGAATATACCGATGTAGTGGGCATAACAACATTCCGAGGGAACAACTTCCGCAACAGCGCATCGTACGGCACGGCGGAAATCACTGAAGGAAAGCTAACCGAGTTGTTCAGGCTTGGCGCAGGAACGCTTGGTACTTGGACCGGTGTGGGCTGGTCCGGCCAGCCCGCTATAATAAAATGGGACTATGACGTCCAGCAGCAGATGAACATGCTGCCTGACAAGAAAGAGAAAGAAGGACTCATAGAAGTCATCCAAGGGGCTGTGGATGGAAATGTATATTTTTTTGATTTGGAAGACGGAAACTATACGCGACTCCCGCTCAGATTCGGAGATCCAATCAAAGGCGGTGTCACAGTAGATCCGCGAGGGTATCCTATTTTATATATCGGACAGGGCGACGTAATTACCGGACGACTCGGCTATTTCATATACTCACTTATAGACTGCACACAACTGTATTTCCTCAATGGATACGATCCGTTTGCTTGGCGATACTGGGGCGCCTTCGACGGCAACCCGTTGTTTGACATACCTAACGACCGCATGATATTGTGTGGCGAAAACGGTGTGACCTACAACATTAAACTGAACACAGAGTATGACCGCGAGGAAGGCACTGTGTCCATTGACCCTGAAATTGCACGCTATAGGTACACGACAACAATGAACGCAAGAAGACAGCTGGGCATGGAGAGTTCTCCGTCGATATTTAAGCACTATATGTATACTGCCGACAACGGGGGAGTAGTGCAGTGCGTTGACCTCATGACGTTTCAGCCGGTATGGGTGCGGGACTGTACGGATGATACCGATGCGACTATTGTGCTGGATTGGGAGGAAGAGACACAGATGCTTGCGCTCTACACCGGCAGCCAAACAGATTACCAAGGGCTTGCATATATAAGGAAGCTAAACGCTGAAAACGGTGATTTATTATGGGAATATACATACCCGTGCTTTACAGAGCCGGCAGTTAGCGGAGGTGTGCTGGCGACGCCGGTGACGGGGCGCATAGGCAGCGATATCTCGGATCTTGTCATTTTCTGGGTCGGAAAATTGCGCGGAAACTTCGGCGGCGGCGGAGCGCTTACGGCTTTTGATAAGGCGACAGGCGAAGTTGTCTGGGAGAACATATTGCCATCCTACGGTTGGAGCTCGCCCGTGGGCGTGTATACCGAGGACGGCAGAGGGTATATAGTGGTTTGCGACGCCGGCGGCAGGATGTTTTTAGTACGGGGCACCACCGGGGATATTTTGGATACCATAAGCCTGGGCGCGAACGTAGAAGCATCACCCGCAGTGTACGGAAACATGATAGTAGTAGGAACGCGCGGCCAGCGGATATACGGGATAAGGATTGATTAAATCACACCGAAACCAGCAAGGAATGCAAAAGCGGAAGCCAGCAGACAGTATATCCCAAATATGTAAAATACTCTTTTCTTGATGAGAAGCCTTATAATATTTATCGCCAGAACCCCGCAAACGGCAGCGGCAATGAAGCCTGTCAGCCAGCTTGCGGGGATTATTTCAATATTGTCCGCCCTTATAACACCGATCATTTCAATAAGCCCCGCGCCCACTATGGCAGGTATTGACATGATAAAAGCGAACCTGACCGCAAATTCCTTATCCAGACCCCTCGCAAGCCCGCCAAATATCGTGCTGCCGCTTCGCGAAATACCCGGGAATATCGCTGCAGCTTGAAAAATACCTATTATCAGGGATGTTTTAAGCGGTGTATCCGCCTCGGTAAGCTTACCTCTATTAAGCCTATCCGCTGAAAACATAAATATCGAAGTAACAATAAGCATTGACGCGACGATAAATATGTTTTCAAGAACGCCCTCTACGTTTAGCAGTTTTATCAAAGCCCCTGCCAATACAGCGGGTATGGTCGCTATTATCACCATAAGCAGGAATCTGCGCTCAGGTGACTTGAAATCGGGTTTTCCCTTGATAATATCCGCTATTGCGGAAAAAAAACCGCGTATTAGTATCCAAACATCTTTGCGGAAAACAATAACGACGGACAATAACGTGGCAAGATGCAAAAAAACTGTAAACGCCAGGTTTGATTCTTCACCTTCACCAAAAACAGTGTTGAAAATGACCAAATGCCCTGAACTTGATATTGGCAAAAATTCGGTGATACCCTGTATTGCCCCTGCAATCAACGCCTGAAACCAGTCCATATAATAACTCCTTAAGATTAACTTCACATCTGTAACAGCTCAGGAGGTATCCGTGAGAGTGGCTTTTTGAAGCTTTCCTAGCCAATAATGGGTTATATCGGCAGTGGCTACCGCCTCCTGCCATAGAGAATCGCTTCAAAAAGCCACTCTCATGGGTACCTCCTGAGCTGTTATTCGCACCTCTTGAGTCGCGAACCTCAAATACAATCAACAGACCTTATGATCGTGGTTCGTGAAGGTTAAAACATATCATCAGAACCCTATAGCTGTATCGAAGAGTTACGTCAACGCTGCGGCGCAAAATCTGTTAAACTCCTGCGTTATGAGCTTTTGACCTTCAGTGTTCGGATGTATGCCATCCTCGCAGAGAAAACGTCCAATGCGCATCTCCCTCAAAAATGCGCCGCGCAAGTCGACAAGCATGGTTCCGGTATTCCGGGCAATCTCCTCGACAGTGCGCGAGTAAAACTCTTGAAAACGATAAATTGAGCTGACACCTTCCAACCACCGGAGGATATTTTCTTTATTCAAACCTTTGCAAAACCAGTCAAAATATCGCTGCGGCTCAATGGGAGGAAGATTCGTCATCACAGGACGAATCCCTTTTTCCTTAATTTTCTCAACGATGCTTGTATAAATCTTCACGAACTTGCTAACCGGCGTATTCGGCTCATGCTCCGCGTCGGGGTTATCCGAGATGGACTTCCAATCGAAATCACAGTCGTTTCCGCCGTAATCCATGAGAATCGCGGTGCAGTCTGGCTTTTCATCCAAGTATTTATCAAGTATAGCTTTGCCTTTTGTTACCGTGGACCCCAGTTTCGACCGGTTGACAATGTTGAGCGAAAATCTCTTGCTGAGCATGTCCACATCAATGTTGTTGTTTACATGGTAACGTTTGTTCAGAACATTGACCTGTATCCCTTTCAGTATAGAATCGCCGAAAACCTCAATTTTGCGTATAATTTTCATTAGAAAACCTCCTTCCACGTGCCACAGCACTGTGCCATGTATTTAATCCATTGTCTCCTGACCACTGGCCTTTGCCATCTGACTCTTTTCGGTAGAAGACCGCATGAGTTCTTCTACCAATTCGGCAGCCTCATCGTATTCACCCATCAAGACACTATCCGCTATCTTACTTATAGCAATGCTGATATTGTTTCCTCGTGTCAGCTCAAGCAAACTATTTATGATACGGTTCATAGCCCCGGCATCAAAACTATCAAGCGCTGATTTCATACCTTCCAGCAATAATTTCAATGCATCAAAATCAAATGCAGCCCCAACCTGTTTTATATCTTTAAAACCATAGTCAATGTTATTCAAAAGGGTTTTCAAATCCCGCACAAACCCAGGTGTCTGCTTTGTAATGTAATCAAGATCGCCTTGCTTTCCGGCTATTTCCAAGGCCTCGGCGGATTCGGACAGCTTATCGGCGCCAATAATCTTCGTAGCGCTCTTCAGCCCATGGACATGGGTTGTGAACAACTGGATATTGCCATTGTCCGCGCAAAGCTCAATATCACCGACCCTTCCCATTGCATCTGTATAAAACGCCTCAATAGCATCGTAATAATTAGTAATACCACCGGATTTTGCAATACCCTTTTCGACATCTATTCCTGCAATCGTTAAAGAGACTTCCACATTAGGCACATTTTGCTCAGGCACCATACCTTGTTGTTTTCTCTTTGGGATCCATCTTTCAAGAATCGTGTTCAACTTTACAGTATCAATGGGTTTTGAAAGGAAATCGTCGAAGCCGTTTTCCAAAAACATCTCCATAGTCCCAGCGACAGCATTAGCCGTGAGCGCAACAATCGGGACTTTTGAATAATACGGGTCGTCCGCGCCCATTTCTCTGATGCGCTGTGTGGTCTCAACACCGTCCATTTCCGGCATCTTATGATCCATAAACACCAAATCATATTTTTTTGATTGTAGTGCGTTAATTGCATCCTTGCCGCTTTTGCATAAATCCACACGCATGTTATACGGCATCAGCAGGCCCTGTGCTACTTTCAGGTTGGTATTGATATCGTCTACAATGAGAACCATGGCTTCCGGAGCGGAAAAACTGACGAAAGCCTCTTCGGTGACATCATAAGAAAAGCTGTCGTAAGCGCCATTCAAAATACTTGCGATAGATACGCAATACACCGGCATGGAAAGGATGTTTACATTAGTATCGGGTATGACTTCCCCAAACTCAGTTAGAATAATTGTTTTCGCAGTCATCGCAAATGCCATGATAATATCCTTGTTTTTCATATACAGCGCGAATGAAATGAAGATAAAATCAAATGACTGGCTTGAAAGCTTACTATAGAGCTCGGAATCGCTTTTTACAAGCTCGCCATCTACCCCAAGATTGCCTATAGTGTAGATAATGGAGTTGGCATGGGTTTCCCGCCGCTCATAGAGAAGCACTTTCTTATCTGCCGGGTTTTCAACCGAGGCCAGAGGCATGCGATTATTAAATTTCTGCGGAAGCACAATGGTAAAAATGCTGCCTTTCCCGTATTCGGACTGAACGCTGATGGTTCCGCCCGATGCCTTAACAATGCTGTTTGTGATAGCGAGGCCCAAGCCGACCCCCTCAATACCCTTGTTTTTCTCCAAGTCGAATTGGGCAAAATCCTCGAACAATCTATCAGTATCCGTACGCTTTATCCCCCTGCCGCTGTCCATGACCTCGAAAACAATATTCACGGTGTCCTCGCCGGCAAATTCCCCGGTTACGGTAAAGAATATGTACCCCTTTTCCGTATATTTGACGGCATTCCCCAGAACATTTATCAACACTTGGCGAACTCTCATTTCATCGCCGAATAAAGTCGCGGGAAGGTCGGAATCGACACTCACCGCGAAGCGCACCTCCGAATCCAGAAGCCTCATCCTGATTATGCTGATCACATCATTTATTAACGATGCGACAGAATAGTCAGTTGGAATGATTTCCATCTTACCCGTCTCGATCTTTGAAAAATCCAGAATGTCGTTGATCAAGGTCAAAAGATTCGACCCTGCCTGCTTCAGCGCAACGGCATTTTCGCGGGCGGCTTCCGAAATATCCTCGCGCAAAACAAGCTCCGTCATGCCGATTATCGCATTCATTGGGGTGCGTATTTCGTGGCTCATCTTGGCAAGGAAATCGCTCTTAGCCCGACTGCCCTGTTCTGCAAAATCTTTTGCGGTGACCAGTTCAGCAGCCTGTCTGGCGATCAACTTGCCTCTTTTTACATTCTTGACGTACAAAACGATCAGGAATATAGTGCCCAATGCGAGAACGATAACGGTAATTACCGCATTGAAATAACGCACTTGCTGGATTGCGCGGGAAAAATCATACACACGCGCTGTCCAGTCAGCAGCTATGCCATCCGTATCCACATAAGCCAAAGCCTTATCAACGATTGAGCACAACACAGACTCGTTACTGTTGAAACCAAAATATGAACCTGTATAAACCGGAAACGCATAATTCACCTTATAATCCGGCTTTTCACGGTAGTTTTGCTGGTGGAGAAGGGTATAGGTGGAAGCCAGCACCAAATCCACATCGCCCATTTCAAGAGCATCGAGCATATCGCTTGTGGAGCCATACAGCCTGAAACTCGAGCTGCCGGGGAACCAGGCATGGTACATTTCTTCATGGGCTGTGCCCCTGACCAAGCCCACTTCCACCTGTTCGATTTGATACAGCTCAAGAGCCGGATGGCCGAATTTTGAAATAAACGCGAAAGGAGAGGAAAAGTATGGATTTTCCGGCCAAATGAAATGCTCCTTCCGCTCTTCCGTTATAAACAGCTCGGAAACCATCACTGCTTTGCCCGTCAAGAGCATTTCTAGCGTATCCGCCCACAATGTGTCCTTATCGTTGATTACCTCGAACTCTATGCCGGTGAGCATGCTGATTTTTGATATAACATCTGCCGAGATGCCTTGAAACTCTTGGTCGGGTTTTGAATAAAAACTTATGGGATAATTCTTGGTGTCCATGACGATGGGGACGCTCGCGGACAAACCGCTCAGATACGCCGATTCAACATCTGTGAGTGACTTACTAAGCATATATCGCGAGTAATCGTTGCTGCCGGCCTTATATATTTCATAAAGCTTGTCAATGCCCCCTGCTTCGATGTACTTATCGACGACGTTTATTATCGGTTCGAAAACAGGGTTTGCCGTGGAAAGCGAGACCGGGGTGTAAATAAGCGGCAATGCTTCCTTCATGCGTATCTGCTCATAGTCGTCATACAGATAGGCGGCCACGGCATCGTTGATATGAGCGTCGATGAACCCGTCTTTTAGCATATCGACCACAGGCATCTCTTCTGTGAGCGTCACAATCTCGAAAGAAAGATCCGGGTATCGCTCAGATACTGACTGCGCCGTAATCGTCCCTTCCAGAAAGCCGATCCGGAGCCCGCTTAGATCATTCTCCGATTCAATCTTTACGGAATCCCCGTACGTAAAAATCCCGAGCGTACGCTGAGCGATGGGATGCGTCATCAAGTATGACTCCCGCCGTTCGCGCGTTGGCGTCATTTCGCCCGTGAAATCGATGGTCAAATCGTCTATTCCGCTTTTTAGAAACGCCCAGTCACGGGCCTCCAGGTCAAAGGGTATGCCGAAAAGACCCGAGAGCATTTCGCAAAAAGCGTAAGAGAACCCCGCATACGTACCGTCAGGCAGTATAAACGACTCAGTCGTGGTCGCGCTCACATATGAAAAACTCCCGTATGAAAGCTTGAGCGCCTCGACCGCCGCAATATCCGCATCCGTCACACCCGGGATGTCACGGTAGGAAATTACAGAGCCGATATCAAAAGCATCCGCATCCGCAGGCATACAACCGGACGCAACGCCTGCAGCAACACTTAAAAACAACACAAGTATAATAATACGATCTATGTGTACTCTCAAACAAAAGCCTCTTTTCCACGTACCGTAATGAACAATTTTGGGAATCTGAGCAAAATGGAATAAATCCTTTGGCTGCTTGCGACCCGACTGACATAATTGCGCGTCTCTGTGAACGGAATATGATCGAGCGTCGCCTCATCGCTGCTGTACTCAGGATTTTTCAGCCACTCCTCGACATTCCCGCTGCCCGCGTTATAAGCGCTCAGTGCCACATCAATATCGCCGTACCGCCGCCCCAGCATACTCAGATAGTAGCAGCCCAGCCTGATATTTATCTCGGGATCGAAAATCTGCCCATAATCAAAATCATCCATGCCAATCTGCGGCGCGAGCCAATATGCCGTGCTTTCCATGATTTGCATCAACCCGCTTGCACCCTCGGGAGAAACGGCGTTTTCGTCAAACCTGCTCTCGGAGTGGATGACGGCGCATACAAGTTCCACGGAAAGGTTATACTCCTCGGCATACTTGCTAATGATATCTAAATAGCGCAGCGGGTAAAAACGCCTGACCAGCAAAACAGCGCAGACAGCAGCGATCACAATGATCACCAGCGCGATCAGGAGTAACTTGGGGAGCAACCTTTTTCTTCTCATGCCACATATATTAACACAAAACACACCCGCTGGCTATAGAAATTTGCTGCATTCACAAGGCAATCGCTTATGAAAGCTTGCAGTCAGACCTTGCCGGAATAGGGCTGTTTTTTCATTCCGCAGCGCGGAGCAAGGATGCGGAGCGCCGCGAATAGGCGCAGGATGCGACTTTGAGCGACAGGAATGCAAAAAATAGCCCTATTTCGGCAAGGTCTTTCCTTAGCGACACACAAAAAGCGACCTGTAACCCCTACGCAATCAACTCTTCTTCTATTGTCAGCTCCTGCTCCTGAACGAGGCAAAGATCCCTATAAAGACCCGGAACCTCAATGAGCTCCTTATGCGGCCCCTCCTGGACGATCCGACCCTCCTCAAAAACGATAATGCGATCCGCCCTGCGCACCGTACTCAGACGATGAGCGATCACAACGATGGTACGCGTCCCGGCAAGCTCCATGATAGCCCTTTGGATGTCGGCCTCCGTCTTAACATCCACCGAAGCAGTCGCCTCGTCGAGAATCAAAACAGGAGCCTTGCAAAGCACCGCCCTTGCGATGGCGATACGCTGCTTCTGCCCACCGGAAAGCTTAGCGCCTCTTTCGCCAACCACCGTATCAAAACCATCGGGCATATCCATAATATCGTCATAAATACGCGCAGTCCGCACAGCGCTGACAACCTCCTCCATGGTAGCGTCAGGGCGCGCAAAAGCAACGTTTTCCGTAATGGTACCGTTGAAAAGGAAAGTATCCTGAAGCACCATAGCGACATTCTGATGCAAGCTGTCGATATCAATATCGCGAAGATCACGTCCATCCATTAGTATAGCGCCGCTTTTAGGATCGTAAAACCGTGCGATGAGCTGAGCAAGCGTGCTCTTCCCAACGCCCGTAGCCCCCACGATAGCAATCATCTCACCCGGTGCCGCCTCGAAAGACACCTCTTCAAGCACCGGCGCATCATCCACATAATAGAAACTGACGTTCTCGAAGCGCAACGCACCCTTGGGATTGACAAGCGGAGTCGCGCCGGGCTTGTTTTTGATGACCTCGGGCGAGTCCAGCACGGTGATGACGCGCTCGACGCCGGCAAGCGACTGCTGCATTTGCTCAAGCAGGTTAGTCAGCCCGGTAATGGGAGCATAAAACAAAGCCAGATACAGCATAAAAGCAACGATATCTTCAACATGAAGCTGATTGTTAAATGCAAGATACCCGCCGAAACCTACGACGAAAATGGTACCAAGCGAAGTCAGGAACTCCACGCTCGGGTGGAACACCGCGCTGAAATTAAGCCCCCTGAGCATAAAACGCGTAAACTTGCCTGCCTTTACATTCACATCCTCGGCAGCCTTGTTCTGCCGCCCGAAAGCCTGAATTTCCTGCATACCGGAATAATTATCCACTAACTGCGCGGAAAGCACGCCGAGGGCACTTTGCGTCTCGCGGAAGCAAGGCCGGATCTTCTTAGCAAAAAACCAGCCGCTAATCAGAATAAACGGGATTGGCAAGCAAGTAAGCAGGGCGAGGCGCGGGTTAATGGTCATCAGAACAGTAATCACGCCGACCACTGTGATCGTATTGGTGATGGACTCGGGGACAAGATGAGCATAAAGCAGCTCGAACATAGCCGTGTCGCTGATAGTCCGGCTGACCAGATCACCGGTTTGACTGTTGCGATAATAATCCATCGACTGAGACTGAAGCTTGTTATATACCTTCAGGCGGATATCCTGCACCAGTCGCCAAGCGGCCCTGTGCGCCATATAGTTGCTGAGATAACGAAGCACAATGCGCGTCAAATACAGCGCCAGCAACGCTGCGGTCAGACCCATGATCTGCTGCATCCCTGAATCGTCCACACCGGAAGCCACGACCCCGACCATCTGCGACATCAACCTCGGTGCAGTCAGGTTCGCCACCGTGAGCAACAATGTGCTGATGATCGCGACTACCAGCAGCCATTTATACCGTTTTGCCTCTGCAGCAACCCTAAGTAAGACTTTCATGCTAAAAACCACCTTCACATGTTAAAATATTTTCCAATATCAACAATAACAGTTTTCGGGGTATCCCGTCAACTAATAGACCGATTTTTCGCAAAAAAAATACAGCGGAGAAACGCAAAGACCGGAGTAAACTATCAAAAAGGCGCATAATACGCATGGCTCCGGCGGGGCATGAACATTAACTTCGTAGTTACAAGTCACACCCTCCGTCATTGCGGGCTTGACCCGCAATCCCCTAAGCAATGCGAAAGATTTGCCAGCCGGAATCCATAAACTCGCTCAAACCCGCAGGGGATTGCGGCTCGGAGGCCGCAATGACGCATTTTTCAGCAAGGTCTTTGGTTGGCTCTGATCTGTAACATTTTGTGAGCGATTAACCTATTATTTACGGCTCAAGGCTTGACAGGAACTTGATTTTGCGAATAGAATAGTGTGTGTATAGGAATCAAGGGGAAGATGCTATGAAAACGATATTCATTGTCGACGACAACCATACCAACCTGGCGACAGCAAAAGCAGCGTTGGACGGCACATATAAGACATTTGCAATGTCATCCGCCGCGAGAATGTTCAAACTCGCGGAAAAAATCAAGCCCGACCTAATACTGCTTGACATAGACATGCCTGATATGGACGGATTTGAGACCATTGAGGAACTGAAAAAAGACAGCACGCTTCACGATGTTCCTGTTATCTTCCTTACGTCCAGAAATGACGCAGAGGCGGAAATCCGCGGCTTTGAAATGGGCGCACTTGATTTTATCAACAAAGAATTTTCCCCGCCCGTCCTGATAAGGCGGATCGAAACACACATTGAAACGGACAGGCTGATAAAAGAGAGCCAGCAGGCACTGCGCGACGTAAACAACGCGACGATCAGCATTATCTCAAACATGGTTGAAAACCGCGACAAAGTGACAGGCGAACATATTGAACGGACACAGGTCTATCTTGAACTCCTCATAAACGAACTGCTCAAAGCCGGAAGCTACGTCGACGAAATATCCGAATGGGATCTGGGACTGCTTCTGCCGTCGGCGCAACTGCACGATGTCGGCAAAATCAGCATCAGCGACGTAATACTCAACAAACCCAATAAGCTTACAAACGACGAGTATGATTTGATAAAACATCACTGCACTGTGGGAGAAGAAATAATTGACTACATAATCAGCAAGACAAAAAATGATCAATTCTTGCTCTACGCCAAAAGGTTTGCGGGTTATCACCACGAAAAATGGGACGGCACAGGATATCCCAGAGGACTCTCCGGCGAAAATATCCCCCTTGAGGGGAGAATCATGGCACTCGTCGACGTGTATGACGCGCTGGTATCCGAGCGCCCATACAAAAAGAATCTTTCTCATGAGAATGCAGTAGAAATCATAAAGCAATGCGAAGGCACACACTTTGACCCAAAAGTCGTCCAAGCTTTTCTAAACGCTGCGGACGATTTCTGGGCTGAGCTGGTAACCTCGGAGCGCGCGTTAGCAGCAAAGAGTTAGGAACTAAGTTCCAAAATTCGAACAAAAAAGTCACAATTTTCGTCATTGCAGCCGGAGCCTGCCCTGAACTTGATTCAGGGAGCCGCAATCCCCCCGAAATCCGCAGGGGATTGCGGGTCAAGCCCGCAATGACGTGGGGTACTAATTTTTCTAATTTATTTAGGGTAGGGGTTAGAAGATATGAGGTGCTTATTTTCTGGCAAAGCGCAAGAAAGAATGCCGGAGATTGACGAAAAAACTGAGAGCAAGCTTGAAAACCGGCGCAAGCTGAGGACCTGGGTGATCTTGTCGACCGGCATCCTTGTCGTATACGGCGGACTGCTCCTGATCGAAGCCTTTTTCTACAGCGGAGAAATCCATGTGCCGATTCTTACAATACTCGCAGTCCTGCCGATCATCATAAGCGTATTCTTTATATACTTTATTTTCCCGCAGCTCCAACGCATGCCATTCTATGTGGGGATAGCAATGAACATCGTTTTTCTGGTGCTCGGCTATTATCTGCAATATATGGACTTTTATTTCTTCGTAATGCTGCTCGTTACCGGCACCATCACGACAATAAAAAAATTCCGCATGATGATGCTATTTGTGATAATATCGGCAGCAACAAATATTTATGTAATGCTTTTTCTCATACCAAGCTGGGATTGGATTGACAGTTTCCGATTTTACATGCAATTTGGAATGTACTCCTACGGCTCCGTATTCATGATGGTTCAGACATACTACGTTGAACAAAAGGAAAGCCGCTCGGACCGCGCACTCGCGGCGTTCTCCGCCCTTTTGCACAGTACGCCGAACCTAATGGCGCTCACTGATACTAACAGCAATGTTTTATACCTGTCAGATCCCATGGCAAAATTCTTCAGATATCCTCGAAAGGAAGATGCAATCGGACAGCCGCTGATGGATCTGGTTGCCGATGAGGAGCTGAAAATCATTTTTGCCGATATGCTGGCTGCCAACGGGATATTTGAAACGGTAAGCGAATTTGATATGGAGGGCGAACGGAGGCACTTTAAAATCGTCGCGGATCAGCTTGAAGGCGAGACCGAAGGTGTGTTTATTGACATAGCTGACATCACGCCCACAGTCAAGAGCCGACAAGAAGCAAGAGAAGCGCAAAAAGCGGCGGAAAGCGCGAATCAGAGCAAATCAAACTTCCTGACAGCGATGTCTCACGAAATCCGCACTCCGATGAACGCGATAGTCGGTCTGGTGCAGATTGAACTCCAAAATGACGCTCTGCCTGAAAAATACGCGCTGACACTCGAAAACATCTACGCATCAGGCAGAAATCTGCTTGGCATAATAAACGACATTCTCGATATGTCAAAAATCGAAACAGGTAAACTGGAACTCGCACCCGTGATCTATGAAATTCCCAGCCTTATAAGCGACGCTGTTCAGATGAACATTATGCGAATCGGCTCAAGGAAAATCGAGTTTGTGCTGGATGTAGATGAAAACCTACCGGAAAAAATGTATGGAGACGACCTGCGGTTAAAGCAGATATTCAACAACCTGCTGTCAAATGCGATTAAATATACCGAAAAAGGATACGTGAATCTATCCGTAAAGCATACGATGCAAGAGCAAGACATAATGCTTCGCATCACCGTAGAGGACACGGGGCAGGGCATAAAAAAAGAAGATATGGACAGGCTATTTTCAGAGTTTACCCGGTTTAATGCCGATACAAATAGGACGATCGAGGGGACGGGGATCGGCCTTAGCATAACTAAAAATCTTGTTGAGATGATGGACGGCACGATCGAGGTCGAAAGCGAGTACGGCAAAGGCAGTAAATTTACTGCGGCAGTGAAGCAATCGACGGTTGAATGTCAACCCATCGGTTCGGAAGTCGCAGAGAGATTGCGCACATTCACATATTCGGTTGACAGGCGTACCGCAGATATGCGCATCATACGCGAGCCGATGCCGTATGGGAAAGTGATGATCGTTGACGATTTGGAAACAAATTTGCACGTAGCTGAGGGCCTGATGAAGCCTTACAAGCTGAAAATCGAAACGGTTCTGAGCGGTTTTGAAGCTGTAGAGAAAATAAAAAACGGCAACATCTACGATGTGATATTCATGGACTACATGATGCCGCAGATGGATGGGCTTGAAGCTATGCGGCACATGCGCGCAATGGGATACGGCGGGATAGTAGTAGCGCTGACGGCTAACGCTTTTCTCGGAAATATCGATACACTTAAAAAAAGTGGCTTTGACGATTTTATATCAAAGCCAATAGACTTACGGTACCTGAACGATGTGCTAAATAAATATGTCCGCGACAGATATCCGATTGAAGCCGAAAAATATAGAGCGGCGGCAAGCTTGGCGGTCAGCGGACTGCAACCGGAGGTATCGCCGAAGCTGATTGAAATATTCTGCCGCGACGCAGAAAAAGCGATACCTACCCTGCGCGAAACGCTTGCCGGCGACGATATGAAGCTGTTCACCACCACCGTCCATGCCATGAAATCCGCGCTGACGAACATCGGTGAACATGAAACATCCGCTCAGGCTCTGAAACTTGAAAACGCCGCACGCAGCGGCGATATGGAATATGTCACAGCCAATACGGAAAGCTTTGTCCGGACGCTTGAAGCCTTTGCCGAAAATTCGCGCCAAGCTGAAACAGCAAAAAGCGGCGACGATGAGATACAAGAAGACATCGCTTATCTAAAAGAGCAGCTTGCTATAATAAGGACGGCCTGCGAGGACTATGATGACGCGGCAGCCTACGCCGCGCTTGACCTGCTTGAAGAGAAGCCATGGAAAAAGGAAACCTCAGTAATGCTTGATAGTATCAGGGATCTGCTGTTCTTAGAGAGCGATTTTGAAGCAGCAGCACAACTGGCAATAGCAAAGGAGAGGGAATAGGAAATAAATTCCAAAATTCGTACAAAAAAAAGTCACAATTTTCGTCATTGCGGCCTCCGAGCCGCAATCCCCCGAAATCCACAGGGGATTGCGGGTCAAGCCCGCAATGACGAGTGGATGGTATTTTCATATTCATTTTAGGAAGTGGGGTGTCGGCATTGAAAACGCACAATATATTATTACTGCTTTTAGCAGCTGGTATCTGTTGGTTTGCTGTGGAGTTTTTAAGATTCAGAAGCGAAACCCTCGGCTCATTCGTTCCGCCCGAAAGCGTTTACCATGATACAACCCCTGCTCCCGACACTGAACCCGATAATGAGCGCCCGGACATTCAACTAAACAATGACACCACATCAAGGATAATAGAAATGCTGGAGGACTATTCGAGACGCCAGTTAGTGGGAGACATGCTTGATGATGCCGGTATCTTATCGTCTGAAGATATGATTAATCTCTATATAGCTGTCAGCGAGGAACTGGGGATGGCCTCTGATGAAGAAATCAGAAATCAGATAGAACTGACTGCTGACTACTATAGAAATCTGGAGAGAATGGACATTTGGGCATATAATGCAGCCTTGGCCGCCGATAACGGGGCCGAGGCTGACGAATTTCTTGTTGATGATATTCTTGCGTCCTATGAAATTTTAAAAATAGCTTTTCCAACGACTGAATTTTCAGATGAGTTAATATTTGGCGCAAGATTTCTCATATCACTTGCAATACTGTATGAAACAATAAATGAAGATATGGATTTAATATTCGAGGAAATGCAGTTCTATTGGAGAACATCAGTACTAATGCCAATCATGCTGGGATACGCAGATTACACATTTGAGTAAATGAGAGACATTAGTAACTGCTCAGGAGATACCCGTGAGAGTGGCTCTTTGAAGCGATTCTCTATGGCAGGAGGCGGTAGCCACTGCCCATATAACCCATTATTGTCTAAGAAAGCTTCAAAAAGTCACTCTCACGGGTATCTCCTGAGCAGCTACAGGCATTAATCAATATCAAACCTGTCTCCATTTATCAGAAGCGATTCATTTGATTCCCATATTATCGTCATTGTTTCCGATTCTTCAAATTCACCCATGTAAACCAGCTTTGGGAGCTTCCTAAGCGACCCAACCGCCAGACTTATGTCCGAACCCTGCTCATATACGTAAACAATAGCATTGCGTCCGAAAACTCCCTGATCTGAATCCACAGCCTCCGCGAGATGAATGCTGTCCGGCGACATCTCCGATATGAGCACTGGCTTCGGCCCGAAATCCCAAAGCGATATGACGAGAAGCATCGGAATGATCAAAACCGTGTATAATACCCCTAACCTGACCCGCGTCTTCTTGTTCTTGACACAAGCAAAAAATAAAGCCAAGCCGCATAGAAGCATGATATAGGCATACACGGGCAGCAAATAAAGCTCTATTCCATCCGTATCGTACCCGACCGCTTTTCCGATAACGAAGAATATTGCGAAAAAAGGCATCAGCGCGGAAAGAGTTGCCGGCTTGCCGGAAGCTGCAGCACCTTGTTTGATTGCCTTAAACGTCAGTAACACCACCGCCGCAGTGATAATAGTGGATAAAACAGCCGGCGCGCCTCTATTGACAGGCACTAAAGTATACCCAAACGCCAAAACAACATAATACAGAGCCCCAATAACAACAAGTACGATCGTCAATAAAGTCTGAGGCGATCTTTGCTTTTTTTTATTTTTCATAAATTTTATCCCGCCACAGCCAGACCTACCGGCCTTGATACGTATGACCTTGTCTGCTGTGAGCCACCGCCCGGCGTTATGCTTATCGTTAACGTGGCAACGCCATCGTCATCTACATCCAAGTCGATGGAATCAAGCGTTATCGTCCTATAAAAGTCCGAAGAAAGCACAGGCACGCCATTGCGCAGCAGTACCTGCCGCGAATCACCGGGAGCCGCAGGAATGCGGCTGTAAACGATATAATGCGTTGTGAATATCCTAAACTCCTCCTCAGGAGAAACAGGCGGTGGTTCTACTAACGAAGTATCGGTGGCAGGCTCGACAGTCGCGCTCATGATATCGCTCATGACAAGCGCGGAGACGTTATCCATCATCGTGTTGATCTCAGCATAGTCCCTAGCCCGAATATATGCGCTCACCGCAGACACGAACACGGTTATGACAGAAATCGCAAGTACAGCAAACACAAGCAGACCGACCATCAGCTCAACCAAAGTCAGCCCCCTCGCGTCACAAATTACTTGCTTAAGCCGCCTAATCATAATAACCTCCGTTCATAAAGCATTATCTATACTCGAAAGACTTAAAACCAAAATCATCCGACTCGTATACCGTCACGTTGACGGTTTGTGTATGATCGTCATTTTGAGTATCATGAAATACTATTACTATTGCAGTCGGGATGTTTGCAGCCGTATTCCCGGTCATGGTGGCAGTCGCCTCGCCATTCATTGCGACCGCGCGCGCATTAGCACTCCCCGTAACGCCAAATGAAACGAGTACAATCAATGATACAGTGACAAGCAAAATCGTGAAAACGAGTATGCTCACGATGCTCTCAAAAAGTGTTTCGCCGCGCTTGTCATTACGGAGTCGCGACAGCGCTCGCCGCAGCAGACCTTTCATGCCTGATAACCTCCCATATAGCTTCACTCTCGATAATCATGCGATGGTCTGCGGGAGGGTTAAACTCGCCCGCTTCGTGTAAATTAACAGCATAGTCTTCGTAAACATCACAACTATGCGACTCAGTTCCGGTGATGGGGTCGGTTATTATTATCCCCGTTTCCTCCAGCCGAATATTGTGGACCCTATACGTCGTCGTTGTAGTCATTGAAAGAACTTCACCGACGGGTGTTGTATATTCAGTGTGTATGACGACCCTTATTTCCCCGCTCATTGTAACAACTAACGGCATACAATAAGGATCAATTGTTTCTATAATATTTCCGTCATCATCTAACACATCATCACGTCTTTCACAACGATTAAATGGCATACTGACGACGTGGAATGTTTCACTATCGACAATTATGGATATCGTGTATTTAACGGATTCTTGTGAGACTCCATCCGCCAATGACCCCGGAGTAGATACGAAACCACCGGGAAGCGTTACATCGCCCGGCTCAATCGTTATACGGGCCAGTGGGCCGTAGTGGAGCGGATTCTTGCTGCTCGTATATGCATCCAGTAAAACGCGCCCTCCGAGTGTATTATGTTCATAAAGTATGCTTGCGCGGGTAGCAGGAGGCGCAAGCGATCTCCATGCCTGCGGCGTCCAAGCTTGCTCAAGCACTGCTTTTATCGTCCGCTCCATGCTGCTGACGTAAAGGTCAAGCTGATTCCTGTCGCGCTGCGCCAGATTGACGCCATGGCTGAGCCCGGCGGCAGTAAATGCCGCCGTGCCGAGCGCAAGAAGGAAGAACATGGAAACCATGACAAAAACCAAAGACGCGCCTCGTTTGCTTCGCAATAACTTCATATGTCCACCTATTTGGCATATCCGCAGGAGCGGCTGTAAGAGCCGCACCTGCGAATGTTTTGAATGTTTGACATACTGCCGATTATTATCGGTTTTATGGGTTGAGATTCATTATCCTGTCGTCCGGAATCGTGCCTATGAATGTACCGGAGTTCCAAACGTCGGCACCGCCGTCTGCTGCTGCGGTGTTGCCGCTTATACTGCCGCTGACTATCTCGAATGTACCCGCGTTCATAACGCCGCCGCCGAGAGAAGCAGTGTTGCCGGTGATAGAGCCGCCTCTTAGGGCAAATGTACCTGAGTTGAACACGCCGCCGCCGAATACGGAGTTATTGCCATTGCCGCTGATAGTGCCGCCGGCCATGTCGAAGTAGTCGCCGTTCCACACACCGCTGCCGCTGTTGGTTGCAATGTTGCCGCTGAGAGTCCCGCTGGATATTGTGAGCCTGCCGAGACTCCAGATACCGCCGCCGTCGACTGCGTTATTGCCGCTGATTGCTCCGCCTCTCATTGTCAGACCACTGCCCGGTGAGACATATACACCGCCGCCGAATACATTGCTGCAGTTTTGGATTATCGCGTTTACAAGGGTCAGTGTGTGCGATGACTCGTACTCAACGCTGATGCCGCCCGCTACATTGCTACCGTCAATTATTACGTTGCTGAACCCGAACGTGATGTTGTAATTATCATCTCCATCATTATCATTTTCGGTAATTATGAAGTGCCTTCCGGCTTCAGGAATGCGGGTATAAAGCATTATCGATGAATCGGTAGCGCTTGCTGCAACGATATCCACATTTCGCGATACCACAATAGAATGAGGGTCTGTAGGATCTCCTTGAGGATCGGCGGTACTGTTTATATAGTAATTATCCGTGATGCCTTCCGGGCGCTCGTCTTGGATAACAAGGATGCCCACATAAAGGTCTTCGTCTTGCTCAGATCCGTAAGGATAGATGGTGATAGTAGGCGGAGGGGTATACTTGCGAGTGACAGTTTCACCGGCATCGTTTTCTTCTTCATACTCATACTCAAACAGTGAAATCGCGAATCTCAGACGTTCCCAATCGCTATCAATAGCGAAACCGCCTCCTCTGCCAAACTCGAAATACGGATACGATATAGCTTCCTCGATATGCCAAGGG
>Ga0099364_10001682_pt1 | contig 36187 bp, 33 predicted proteins | sample TergutTh196P3_FD_73070 | JGI IMG/M metagenome (GOLD analysis project Ga0099364, IMG submission 73070) | Microcerotermes parvus P3 segment gut microbial communities from Pointe-Noire, Republic of the Congo - Th196 P3 | ecosystem: Host-associated > Arthropoda: Insects > Digestive system > Gut ... | reverse complement strand
ATTTTAAAAAAAAAAACACACCCCCCAAAATTGTGCTTTCTCCCTTTTTTTCGGGGGCGGGAAAAAAAATAAAATAAACCCCCCCCCCCCCCCCCCCCCCACAAAAAATCAGCAAATAACAATTATTTTTACATACTCGTTTTAGCGCAGAGGGTGCAAAATGCAGACGCAAAGGAATACAGAGAAAAACTTAAGCGGAGCATTATATAGAAATTTTTTAGGAGGAATAAAATGAAATACAAAAGCGACATATTGGAAACAATCCATGAAAATGCAATAGCCTACTACAAATTAGGCCTTATTTCAGAGACTGAAATGCGTGAATATGACGAATTATGCCTTACATCGGAAACAATTCATGATGATATAGAAGATATAGAAGACATTGTAGTAGACATAGATGAAGAAAATGAAGAAGATATAGAAGATGAAGAATAAAACATAAAAAAACGCCGAACCTGTTACAGCATAATATATCCTACAAAAATTTACAAATGTCGTCTAACACATATTAATTCAGTGCAAAACAGTGGCAGTCGTGGTTCCGCCTTGCCTTCTTGCCTGAGATACCTTGACTTAACATATAACCATGACATACACTTACATATCAAAAAATATATACTTCTTCTGCTTATAACTGCCTCTCTATTTGCGCAAGATCAGGAATACGAGCAGGGTCTTGTTAACAATGCTCCATTTTGGCGACAAGCGTTGGGCGGGTCTGTTTTATCATTGCCCAGCGTTCAAGCGCAATCCGCTGTTGTCGCTTTGGATGGGGGGAATATCAAAGCGTACAGTACTGCGGGAAATCCCATGTGGAACTATTCGGCAAGAGGAAGAATAAGCCCTCATGTTTCCCGTTCAAGGGAAGGCACTTCTTATCTGTCACGGACAAACGGTACATTTATTGCCGTAAACCGTGCGGGAAGAGAACTGTGGCGGCGTAATTTGGGCAGCCCCTTAACCGGAAGAGTTATCTCGGGCTGGGATGGCAGATTGTTTGTTCCCGCTGACAAAAAACTTTTTTGTTACACAGCTGCCGGCACTTTATTATGGACAAAGACATTTACTCACTCTTACTTACTGCCCCCAAAAATCGATCAGAATGGAGGAGTTTTATTTGCCCTGCAAAATAATCAAGTTTATCAAATCGATCCTTTTAGTAATACAACTGTATGGGAACTTTCCGCATCCCCTGTAGTTTTACTTCCCATTAATCAAAACAGAATTGTCGCCGTTCATACGGATGGAACTTTGGAAATAGTCGGCGCTGATGATGACTGGTATCTTGCAGCAAGAGAAGAAGGACATGCCAACGTTTTACCAAGAATTCCCGGTCGTCCGGTTGCGGCAATCAGCAGGGGAAACAATATTGCATCTGTCATTAATGACGGCAGAATTTTTTTAATATCGACAGATGAAAGAAGTGTAGTCTGGACAGGAGACAGCCATATTAGAGAGGCTTCAAGTAGAGGGACAAGGCCGGATTTGGAAATAGAAATGCTTTTTGATGAAAGAGGCATTTATGTATTAAACAAGCAGGGAGCTACAGGATTTTCCGCGGACGGCAGAAGGTTATGGTATACATTTCTTACCCGAGCGGCGGCAATTCCTGCTTTTGGAGATGACGGTGTATTATATTCAGGGGGAAGAGACTGGATTCTTTACGCCTACAAAATTGAAGACCAAGTTCTGCCAAGAAGAGGCAGTGTTTACGGCCCAGCTCCGGAAGGCTCTTATGGGACAGGAACACCGCAAGCCTCCCAAATGCCAAGAATTCCTGTTTTTGAGGATGAAATCAGCTCCATGCTGGATAATATGCAGGCAGGTATCTCTAGCGGGAATGTCGGCAGCAATGAACTCCCTTGGTCTTCGTTTTTGCTGAGCCTTTCCGCAAGGCAGGGACAGCCCATTCAATACAGGGTCAGATCATTGCAGCTTTTGGGACAAATCGGTTCCAGAGAGACAATCTCTTGGCTTGTCAATATTTTTAGAAGAGACACCGAACCTCTTGTCAGGGCGGCAGCCGTAATCGCCATAGGGAGTATCGGCGTTGATCCGGAGGGTATCGCTATTCAATCGTTCTTACAGGCATTAATTCCGGATACCATAAAAGATGAGCAGCTCCTGCTTGCCCTAGCCAAAACCACAGGTGAAATTTGCCGTTTTTCCGGCCCCCCTTTAAGCGAGACCGGCATAAGAATACTAGGTTTACTTACAACAAGCGGTCAGCCTGCCGCTATAAGAAATCAAGCTGAAAGAGAACTTGCTTCATTGCGTTAAATATGCTATAATCGTTGACTAATAGGAGTTTAACATGAAATATCGCTTTTTATTTGCCTTATTACTTTTATCTATTGTTTGTGTAAGCGCTTTTACACAGGTTGCTCAAGGAGAGTTGGAAAACCTCCCCCCGGTTGTATTTATTAATTATGAAGGTCCGTATCATAGGATCGATACAAGAGAACAGATCCGTCAGCTTGGTGTGGTTTTAGGCAGACAGATTGCAGAAAGAGAAAGAGCAGCCCCTGTTATACCTTACAGATTTGAAGCAGGTCCGTTAAATCGATACTTTGTTATTCACTCCGTTTCCGGCCCTGAAAACAATAAATTAGATGCCGATATTTTTGGTCTTGGTGTTGACACAGGCGTTGACCATATCCGCAACCTTCGTTGGATAGTGCAGGGATATTTACAGGAAGCTTATGATTATTCCGCAAGCGATGCTGCTCTGTTAGCTGAATATATTACAATTTACAATGCCGTTTACCGCGGCAGTTGGGATTTTTTTGCAGATCGATATAAGACTCCCGTAATTAACCATCTTGTCAGGGATAGAGCGGGGCTTTCCATCCGCTATGATGAATGGCCAGGAAGAACCATGATGCTTATTCCTCTGGGACAAGGGGGCTTAAGCGCTATTGATACTGCCGCAATTTCAGACAGTAGAGTTATAGAAGAACTTCGCAGAGAAGAAGATCAGGGCGTTCCGCAAAGACAGGGAATGGTTGATTTAATGGAAAGGCAGGCGGAAGAAGCTGAACAAAGGGCACAGACTCAAAGAGAAACAATCAGGGAAGAAGAAAGACAGATAGCTCAGGATAGACAGCAGACTGAGCAGGAAAGGCAGCAGGTAGCGGAAGAAAGACGGCAGACAGAAGAAGACCTTGAATCCGGAAGAATAACTGAAGAACAGGCAAGAGAGCAGGAACAGGAATACGATCAAAGAGAAGAAGAGCTTGCCCAAAGGGATCAAGATGCGGAAGAAAGAGATCGCGCTTTAGATGAACAGCGGGAAGAAGCCCAAAGATATGAAGATTACGCTGAACGGCAATTTGATGCCGCCCAGCAGCAGCGGGAAGAAATTGCCCGTGATCAGCAGGCAGCCATTGTTCAGGAAACAACAGGCTCTATATTTGGCGTAACGCTTGAAAGAACAACCCCTACGCAAATGGGGCGCGTAGTACGATTAAATCCTGAAAACGGAGTTGAACAAAGAAGATCTTCCTTGGATACCGTTCATACAAGAACCGTAACATTCATAGGCGGAAGGCTTATAGCCATAGCCGGTGAAAATGTAGGTAACCGTGCAGTTCGTCTTGTTGAATTAAATCAAACCAATCTTGAAATGGCCAGACAGGGTGAAGACGATATAAGACCGGGAAGTTTAATATGGGTAAACGGTACAGACCTTTATGCTATAACAATAGACCTCCATAACAACCAGTGTTTCCTTGGCAGATTTGATACAAGCCTTGCATTACAGGCAAAATCGGAAGTCAGCATACACCCCGAAGCATCTGTAACAATACAGCAGGGAAGATTATTAACCCAGCGGGAAAATGGATCATCATTAATGTTGAACCCGATGGATTTAACTGAGCTAAGATAATTTTTTTACATATATTTAGTGGCCGCCCTTGCAACCCAAAAATCGCTCAAAAGGTCTAATATGGTATCTTGATCACTTGATCTCAACAGCCCGGCGTATGCCGGGCAGGTAAATAATTACCATAAAGAGCCAAGTGCGTAGCACTTGACAAAATCAGGAAATTTGTAAATACTAAGGAGCTTGACAAATTTAATAAATTTGTCATAATAAGACTATGGCAGTAGAAATTATAGCGACAGGCAGGGCTGTCCCCCCTAAAAGGGTAAGTAATGAAGAACTAATCACTTACGTCGATACGACGGATGAGTGGATTCGCTCCCACACAGGGATTGGAAACCGCCACATTGCCGAGGAATCTGTATCTTGCAGTGATTTGGCAACGGAAGCGGCAAAAAATGCCCTTGCAATGGCAGCCGGCTATTCCGGTAATGACCTTCTTGAAAGGGACAGGGCTGCGGCAGAGGCGGCGTCTAGTATCGATATAATTGTTTTAGGCTCAGCTTCTCCGGACTATTATGGGACGCCTTCAACCGCTTGTGTTGTACAGCATAAAATTGGGGCTGTGAATGCGGCGGCAATGGACATTTCCGCAGGGTGTACCAGCTTTGTGTATGGGCTGGAAACGGCGGCGGGTCTGCTCAATATCAGCCCGCAGCGCAAACGCGCCCTTGTAATTGGCTCCGAGGTACTAAGCAAAATGGTGAACTGGGACGACAGGCGAACTTGCGTTTTGTTTGGTGACGGTGCGGGTGCGGTTGTGCTTGAAAAAACCGATGCGGCAAACAGGGGCTTACAGCATACCATTATGCGTGCTGACGGCAGCGGGGCGGGAAGCCTTTTACTGCGCCGAGGCGGAACAAAAGACCCTTTCAAAAAAGGGGAAGTTATTGATAAAGGTGTTTGTATAGAAATGAACGGTCAAGAGGTTTACAACTTTGCCGTTGGGGCAATCACCAATGTACTGGAAGATTTAATGAAAGTTGGCAATCTTAATGTCGATGATATTGCGCGAATTGTGCCGCATCAGGCAAATGCCCGCATTATTCAGGCGGCTAGGAGAAGGCTACACATGACAGCGGAGAAGTTTTACCTTAATATAGAAGAATACGCAAATACTTCGGCGGCATCCATTCCTATCGCTCTTGATGAAATGAACCACGCAGAAGAACTTAAAAAAGGTGATACAATTCTAACCGTGGGTTTTGGCGGAGGCCTTACTTATGGTGGAAATATTATAATTTGGTAAGGAGAAAAAATGAATAAGACAAAAGCTGCGTTTTTATTTCCCGGACAGGGAGCGCAATATTCAGGTATGGGGATTGATTTGCTTTCATCTGATGCCGTAAAAAAATTATTTGATACAGCATCCGAAGTTTTTGGAAAAGATGCCAAAGAAATGTTGAACTCAGATGCCGATACCTTAAAACGAACCGATGTTTCACAGCCGGCAATTACTTTGGTAAATTTAGCGGCTGCTGTATTTCTTGCAGAGCAGGGCTTTGTCCCTGCCGCCTGTGCTGGCTTTAGCCTTGGCGAGTATGCCGCTCTTGTAAGTGCAGGTGTTTTAAGTATAGAAGACTGTTTAAAATTGATCAAAGCAAGGGGCGAGGCAATGCAAGAGACCGCCGACACCTTACGCGAAGCGGCAGGCGGAGATGCTGCGGCGGCTCCGGGTATGGCGGCTATTGTGGGTCTTGAGCCTAAACAGGTAGAAGAGTTAATTGCAACATGGGCAGGTGAAGGAGTCAAAGACTTGTACGCGGCAAATATCAATTCAAACAAACAGCTTGTTGTTGCGGGAACAGCCGCCGCGCTTACAGAAGCGGAAAACCGTTTTAAGGAAGCAGGAGCAAAGAGGGTGATTCGCTTGCAGGTTGCAGGGCCGTTCCATTCGCCGCTTATGGCGGATGCCGCATCCGCTTTTGCACCGGCATTGGAAAGCGTAACATTTAACGATCCTGCCATTCCGGTTTTTTCCAATGTTACAGGCAAAGCAATTTCTTCCGGAGAAGAAGCAAAAAAACTTGCATTGCAGCAGATTACAAGCCCTGTCCGTTGGGTAGAAGAACAAGCTTCGGTTGCCGCAGCAGGTATAGAATCCTGCCTTGAAGTTGGTCCGGGTAAAGTTTTACAAGGTTTGTGGAAAGATACAGGAAGCACACTTCCAATCTATGCCGCAGGCACCACAGATGACATATCTAAAATAGGAGAACAAGTATGAGGTTAGAAAACAAAAAAGCGCTTATTACAGGGGCGCTAAGAGGAATTGGAAAAACCATTGCCGACTTATTTATAGCGGAAGGTGCGGAAGTTTGGGGGCTGGATTATAAAACCCCGGAAGATCTTTCTGACAGGGTAAAGGCAGCAAACGGAAAACTGCACTGGATAGAGTTAGACCTTTCCAAGACTGCGGAAATTGACGGCGTAATTGACGGCGTTGTAAAAGAAGCTGACGGCTTTGACATTGTTGTTAACAATGCGGGTATTACCAAGGACAACCTTTCATTTAGAATGTCTTTGGAAGAATGGCAGAAAGTTATCGATATTAATTTAACTGCGGCATTTATTGTTTCCCGCTGTGCTGCAAGAGACATGATCCGCAAACGCAAAGGTTCAATTATCAATATGGCAAGCGTTGTTGGCATTCATGGCAATGGCGGTCAGGCAAATTATTCGGCAAGTAAAGCAGGTTTAATTGGCGTTACAAAAAGTATTGCCAATGAAGTTGCAAGCCGCGGAGTGCGCGTAAATGCCCTTGCACCCGGCTATATCGATACTGATATGACAGCCGTATTGCCGGATGAAGTGAAAAATAAAATGATAGATGTAATCCCCATGAAACGAATGGGTGTTCAAAAAGATATTGCAAATGCCGCATTGTTTTTTGCTTCCGATGAATCATCGTATGTAACAGGGCAGGTCTTGCCTGTTGACGGTGGAATGTACTTTTAATTGGTATTAAGGAGTATAAATATGAAAAAGAAAGTTGTAGTAACGGGAATGGGAGCAATTTCTCCCATTGGCTGTACAGTCGAAGATTTTTGTGCTTCTCTTAAAGCAGGTAAAAGCGGGATTGGACCAATCACCTCTTTTGATACAACAGATTATGATGTAAAGATTGCAGGCGAGATAAAAGATTTTGATCCTAACTTGTGGATAGATAAAAAAGAAGCTCGCAAAATGTGCCGCTTTACACAGTTTGCCGTTGCGGCAACTGCCCAAGCTTTGACAGATGCAGGGTTAATGGGAGAACCTGATGCAGAAGGCAAAAAACTTGTTAAAAGCCAAGCCGAAAGAACAGGCATTGTAATTGGTAACGGTATTGGCGGATTTGAAGTAGTAGGCGAATCGCACAAGAAGCTTTTTAATGACGGCCCAAAAAGAATGCTTCCCCTTACCGTTCCCATGATGATTCCAAACGAAGCTGCAGGAAATATATCGATGATGTACGGCACAAAGGGGCCTGCTTTTACACAGGTTACTGCTTGTGCCGCAGGAACAGATGCAATTGGTCAGGCGCTTGACCTTATCAGAAGCGGCCGTTGTGATGTAGTTATTACAGGCGGAACAGAAGCCACAATCATTCCCTTTGCGGTAGGCGGTTTCCAAATGTTAAAGGCACTCTCAACCAAAAGAAATGATGAACCCACAAAAGCATCTCGCCCATTTGACGCTGACCGTGACGGTTTTGTAATGGGAGAAGGTTCCGGTATTTTGATTTTAGAAAGTGAAGAGCACGCAAAAAAGCGCGGCGCAAAAATCCTTGCGGAACTTGCAGGGTACGGCGCATCAGCGGATGCGTATCATATTACTTCACCTGATCCTTCCGGTAATGGCGGAGCAAATGCGGTTAAAGCTGCTCTTGCAGATGCGGATTGCAAACCTGAGGATATTCAATATTACAATGCACACGGAACATCAACAGAAATAAATGATCCTACAGAAACAAAGATGCTTAAAATTGCTTTTGGCGATCATGCTAAAAAAATGAAAGTGTCCAGTACTAAAAGTATGCACGGTCATTGTATTGCCGGCGGCGGCGGACTGGAAGCAATTGCATGTATTCTGGCTATCCGTGACGGTTTTTATCCGCCCACTATTAATTTGGACAACCCCGATCCTGAATGTGATTTGGACTATGTACCAAATAAAGCACAGTTTGGAGAAATTACGGCGGCGGCTTCCGGCTCGCTTGGATTTGGCGGACACAACGGCGTTATAGTGTTAAAAAAATATAACTAGGAGAAAAAAATGAAAAGCGATATTGAAAAGTTGTTACCCCACAGAGACCCGTTTTTATTTGTTGATGAAATAGTCGAGGCTACTGCGGAAAAAATTGTAACCAAGCATGTGTTTACGGAAAATGAATATTTTTTTAAAGGGCATTTCCCTGAGTACCCCGTTGTACCGGGAGTAATCCTTGTTGAAACAATGGCTCAGTCAGGAGGAGCGGGTTTGCGCCATCTTGGTTCGTTAAGCGCAGACGGTCTCTTTTTCTTTGCCACCGTTGACAAAGTAAAATTCCGCCGTCAGGTTCGTCCCGGTGATGAAGTCCGCTGTGAAATTGAAAACCTAAGGGTGTCGCCCAAGATGATTAAACAGCGCGGTAAAGCTTATGTCGGTGACGAAGTTGCCGCCGAAGCTGAATGGATGTGTCTTGTCGGAAACGCATAACATTTCAATATAAGGAGTTTATTTTATGTCTATCAAACCGATGATAAGGAACAACATTTGTCTTAACTGTCATCCTGCAGGATGCGAGGCAGGTGTTATAAAACAAATTGAATATGTAAAGAAAACTGTAAAAACAAAAGAGAACGCTCCAAAATTAGCGTTAATCGTAGGCGGGTCAACAGGTTATGGTTTGGCCAGCCGCATTGCCGCTGCTTTTGGTTACGGGGCTGCAACAGTTGGCGTTTCTTTTGAAAAAGAGCCGTCAGAAAAACATTCCGGCACTCCCGGTTTTCATAACAATGCAACAGTTGACCGCGAAGCGGAAAAAGCAGGGCTGGTTTCCATTACCATAAACGGCGACGCATTCTCCGATGAGATAAAAGCACAAACCTGCCAAGCTATAAAACAAGCGGCAGAAAAAGCGGACATTCCTGCAAAGGTTGACCTTTTTGTTTATTCACTTGCATCTCCTGTAAGAACCGATCCTAAAACGGGAGTCCAGTATAAATCTGTAATTAAACCGATAGGCGCGCCTTATTCAGGTACAACTTTAAATATGATGGACGGAACCTTCAGCACTGTTTCTGCAGATCCTGCAGAAGGTGACGAAGCTGCCAACACCGTAAAAGTAATGGGTGGTGAAGACTGGGAATTGTGGATGGATGCTTTGGATAAAGAAGGGCTGCTCTGTAATCAAGCCCGTACGGTTGCCTACACATACATTGGCCCTGAATTGTCATGGGCAATTTATAAAAACGGCACTATCGGAAAAGCAAAAGAAGATTTAGAACGCGCAAGCCGCGACATTAATAAAAAATATCAGGGTAAATTTAAAGGGTCATGGGTTTCTGTAAACAAAGCTTTGGTAACAAGATCCAGCGCGGTAATTCCAATTATTCCGTTGTATATTTCCTGCCTCTTTAAAGTTATGAAAGAAATGGGCTTGCATGAAGGGTGCATCGAACAAATTGTCCGTTTATACAATGACCGTCTTTTTGAAAGTTCTGTTCCTGTGGATAGTGAAAACCGCATCCGCATAGACGACTGGGAAATGCGCGATGATGTACAAAAAGCCACTGTAGAAAGAATGGGCAAAGCCACACCGGAAAATGTTTTTGAAGAAACCGATGTTGCAGGCTTTAAGCAAGACTTCCTTGAAGCTCACGGCTTTAATGTTGCAGGTGTGGATTACGGGGAATAGGCTGCTTTTAAATTAACCTTTCCTGAGCTTTAATTCGGCTTCTTTTCTTTCAATACTATCTTTAATTTTTGAAATTTCATCCAAGATGGTTTTGATTTCTGCAGAATCAGCCGTAATTGAAGTTTCTCCTTTTTCTGTAAAGGATAGATATACTTCGGTTCCCAAACGGGCAAGCTGTTTTTGTGCGTGGTTTTCCAACTGTTTTATATCCCACATCAAAAGGCCTCTTTCACCCAAATCCTGCGCTTTTGCCCCTGCTTTTACCGCAGCTTCTTTGGTAACAGCCCAACCCTGCTCAAGCAGGTCTTTCATTCTTTCACTAAATGTCATTTTTTACCCCCACTTTGTTATTTTCGTTTTATTCCCAATATTGTCAAGTCGTCGTACTGCTCATCTTCCTTAATATGAGTATAATACATATACGCGGGATTTTCAGGATATTCTTTTGTGTGTGAACAATACCGCCTGTATTGCAGGAAGTGGTTCTTAAGGAACTCGTCAACTTTTTTATCAACAAGTACACGGGAATCTTCCCCGGCTTTTGGGCTTTTATAAACACGGAACATCTTTTCTACGGAAACCATAGCCATTATCACTTCATCCACAGTGCCTTTGCAGGTTGAAAAATCAAACTGAAGCTCTATTTCTCCTTCGGGATTGTGGAATTTCTTTAAAGTATAAACTTCCTTTGCCATTACTGCGTTGATTATATCCTGTACTCTTTCGGGGCTCATTTCTTCGTCGGCCTGACCGCAAAGATGGTTTTCATGGGGAGTATCTATGGGGCCTTCTTCGCAGATTATTTCTTTGAAGTCACTGTTACGGAATTTTCGTTTTGCTTCTTCGATACCGTCGGTGAATAAAAGCAGAATATCGCCGTGGTCGATTGTAACAGTATTTACATGGTAACCGCCCGAAGATTGAATCATAAAGTTGGGAAGTACGCCCGTAGCAGGTGTCTGCGGAAGGGTAACAGATTTAATCTTACCTTCTGAAGCGTCATACATATGAACAATATTGTCTCCGGCATTACAGAAGCGGACCACACCGGTTGCCGAGTCATAAAGACAAAGGGTAAAGGCGGCAAAGCGGCCTTTAAAGCCAAGAGCTTCAATAAAGTCGTTAATTTGATAAACAAGGTCCTCTATCTGAAAGCCTTTAGTTGTAGGTTTCCAGCGCCGGAAATGGCCAAGGAACATTGTTGCAACCTGAATCATAATAAGAGCTGCGGGAATACCTTTTCCTGCGACATCGCACTTGATTATTGCATAATACCGGCCATCGTCTAGTTCCCTGTAATCAAAGTAGTCGCCGGATACACCCTTGGCTCCTTCATAGTAACCAAAGAAATCCAGGTTTTTTGTTTCTTTAAAACCGCTTGTCTGTTTATTTCCGTGGTTGTCAACCTCCAACGGAATAAACTTCTTTTGTATTTCTTTACCAATACTAAGGTCGGAGGCGGCAAGCGCCGCTTTTACAAGACCATGAGTCATGTCATTAATTGTGTTTCCAAGGATGGCAATTTCATCTTTTGTTTTTATTTGGATATCAACGCCTGCAAGTTTTGCCTTGTCTTCGGTATCGCGGATTACTTCAATGTGTTTTACAAGTTTTCTTATGGGTCTTACTATTAAATTGGAGAATATAATGGAGAATATAAATCCAATAAGAATTGCTATAAGGGCAACAATAGCTATTGTTCTTAAGAGTACAAACTGCCCGCGGAAAATAGCATCCATAATTGAATCCAATGACACTTCCAGCCTTATAAAGCCCCTAAAATAATTATCTTCGGTACCTTGCCTATACATAACAGGTTTATAAAAGATAAATGTTCTTACCCTGTTTTTATCAATATTCTCCGAAGTAAATTCAGGGAATGATCCAATTTCGCCCGCAGCTTCCGCAAGCGTTTCTGTAAGTTTTACTTCCAACTGACCTACAGTAGTTTGTATATCCGCAAGCCGTCTTTGGCTTTCTGCATCTGTACGCAATATAATTGATATACCTTCACGGTTCAGCTCCGCAATGCTTGCAGAAAGGTCTCCTGCTGCTTCTTTTGCATTGTTGTTAAGCTCTACTCTTATTTGTTCATAGAGCGGAGTTAAGCTGTCATTTATGCGGGAAACGCCTCGTCGGAATTCAGCAGTATCTATCTTTGATTCAATATCCGGGTCATTGGTTGCAAGTACATGATCATTGTGAACAGAGCCTGTGGTATAACCTGTTATTGTTACATAATTAGCTTCGGGAAGCGCCGCAGATTGCGCGGGAAGGAAGCCTAATTCCAATAACCCTGCTTCGCCTTGCTGCATATAAACCCGTGAGCTTGTTGCAAGCCCTTCCAAAAGAACCTTGGAGCGATCTTGCAAACCATTAAGCAGGGTTTCGCGCTGCATATCTGTCATCAATATATACATTGGCACAGAGATCATCGCAACGACAAGAAGGACAAGTGCAACTGTAAACGATGCAAGTTTTGAACGAAGCCCGCTCCCTCTCTTTTGAATTTGTACAAGTTTTTGTTTCTTTTCCATAGGCATAAAATCTCCTGTGATTATAGCAAGCGCTTCCTGCTTTACCGCCTGCCCCTCTTGAATTATTCCGCCAATACCGCGGATTGCGGCAACCGCTCCAAGCAGACAGAATAATAAAAGAATTGCGGTAAGCACCATTACCGGATTAAGTGTAAATGTATGCAGTACAGCCCATGACGGACTCCATTGATTTGAATAATCTCCAAATTTAACAGTTCCGGTCCTTGCGGCGCTGATAAACGGATCTGTTTGGTACAATCCTCTGGAAGGATGATTAATTTTTAAATAGTATTGACCTTCATCGGCATTTTCAAAAACTATACCGCCAATTTCTCTGTCAGATACAACGGTAAATGAATCTGCAGGCATATCCGGTTTTCCGTTTTGGGCAAGAATAACTGAATTTACAACTCCATTCGTGCTAAAGCCTCTGCCGATTATGCGAATAAATATTCTTCCCTGCTCATCTTGATGAGCATCAACATAACTTACATTTGTATATGGAATAAATTTGTTTGCTCTGAATGTTGTAACGGCTGCAGGCCCTATATTTCCCGCCTGATCAATTGCCGATACAGAGAACCCCCAATAACCGTTGTCCTGATTTTGAAACTGAGCCGAAGTATTTGTTCCCATTATTCCGGGCGGAGGATTGTTTATTGGAGCTTCCGCATCAATGCCAAGATATTGAAGATTCCATGTATAGCCTGAAACAAAAGGATCCTCAGATTCTTGCCAGGTTAGATTAAAATTGTTGGAAATTATAAAACCATTTTCATCCAGTTCAGGTTCGTTTAATACTACCTGCGGCGGCGGGGTTGATCTTCTAAAATAAGTTATCCTTGCCGGGCTAGACCAGTTTCCTGCCCAGTCTAATGCCGATACGCTGAAAAACCACGCACCTTCTGCTTCCGCATTTAAATCCAAAGTAAGATCTTGAGTATTTCCCGTATTGTAAACCATTATTGTTCTAGACGGCACAACATTTTCGTTTTGACTCCATGTCCATGAAAAACCTTGAATGCCGGAAGTGTCTGCAGGGATTGTCCATGAAATGCGGGGTCTTTCTGTACGGGCAGCTCCCGAAGGAGTAAAGTTATGCGCTGTTATTCTTGGAGGGGTAACTGTACGATCGGGCGACAATAAGTAAAGGCGGTTTATGTTTCTTGTTGTGTTTTGCCAAAAAATAAAAGCTCCATCCCTGCTTACTATGGGGCGCGCGAATGAAGATTCTCCGCTTGTGCCTGAAAGTATATAATTCTGCCAGCCAATTGCCGTTTTTTGCGCAAGAATTACTCTATTATTGCCTCTGCGGTTATCAAACCAAACAGCTACGGGGTTTCCGTTATAAATAAACCCTATTGGATTGTTGCAAAAGGCTTCTTCTGTGTTCAATCTTTCTACAGAACCAACAAGGTTTCCGTTTGAATTGACTACAGCACCGTAAATTTGCGGTGATTGATTTCTAAAACGGCGTTCCCAAACAAGAAACAAATTATTCCCATATCTTGATGCATGAGGGCGCTGGTTATCAAATAAGCCGGGAGCCGCCGTTGTATTGCTTACAGGGTCATTAAACGAGGTAAACAGTCTTGCTGTTGTCCATGTTCTTCCGCCGTCATCACTTGATTTATAATACAACTGGAAATAACCCGATGCATTTTGTCCGCCTGACATAGAAAGAGATTGAAAATAAACTATGTCTCGTCTTCCTATACTTGAGTGAGTAGGAAGAAAGTTAAGAGCCAAATTGCTTTCCGGTGTAAAATGTTCAAAGTTAGACCAGTTTACGGCATCGGCAGAACGCGAATAATAAATGGTTAATGAATCGGAACGGCCTCTTGTAACAAAAAGAAGGTATCCTCCGTCTGCCCGGACAAAGATTCGCGGTGCTACAGAGTTTTCTGCACCCATATTTATACTATGCTTGTTAAAACTCTGTCCCCTGTCCTCGGAGATAAGTATTTCAACTTCTGAGCTTGCGGCTCCTGCCGCTGCAATAATTCTTCCTCGGTTATCTATAACCATGCTTAATATAGAAGGTTCTGTGCCGGAGAAAGGGTATGGTCCGCTTATAAGTCCTCTTTGCTGCCAGTTTCCGCCATTTACCTTTACGGCTAAGTAAACATTTATAAAGCTGCTGCCTCCAACAGAAGATACCTCTTGCCAGGCAATAGCGGAAAAGTTGTCTGAAAAAGCACTTACAGGAAATGACCCCTGACGAGCGTTGAACAATTCCGGTTCTTCCCAAAAAAGCTCGTTTGTTTGTGCAAAAATAGATGATACTGCAAGAAAGAAAGAGAATATTAGAATAATTATTTTTAATTTATGATTTATTATATAACTCATTGTAATACCTGCTGTATTCTTCGCTGTAATTCAATAAGCTTTGTTACGCTGCGATTTTCAGGTTTTTGCATAAGTCTTTCTACTATTGCAAAAGCCGTAAGGTTATTGCCCATTTGTAATTCACGCACAGCCTGCTGGTATTGCGTTTCGTCAGCGGGAATTAATACTGCTGTTCTTGTTTCGTTTGTTGTTCTTCTGTCAATAATGCGGTCTTTTATGCGCGATGCGTTTGTATTATTGGGATCAAGCCTGATAGCTTCGTTTATTTGAATTAACGCTGCTTCAAACTGAGACACATCGTTTGATTCCAAAATTCGTGTTGCAGAGGTTGTTAATTCCCGTGAACGGGAAACATCCGCAGGGTTTGGCGGCGGCGGCCTTATTCCCATATTAATTTCCGCTTGTAAAACATAATTTCTTATTCCGGGATAATTAGGGTTTATTTCTGCAAGGTTTAAAACATCGGCATAAGACGATAATTCCCGTCGTTGAGTTCCCGTCATTGCGGTTCTTAAACGCTGTTCAAACCCTTCGTTAAATCCGCGCGGATTTGTAAATTGATCCATTCTAAGTTCAAGAATACCGGCTTCCTGATTGGCAGGGAATACAAGTTTTACCTCTCGTGTCTGAACGCGCGCTTCATTAAATTTGTCAATACCCTGATCGCGCTGACCTGAGTTTATCAGCCTTACTCCTTCTTCATAATTTCTTCTTGCCTGGCTTAATAACTGGCTCATATCCGGGTATAACGGCGCTGTAGGCGGAATAACACGGGCCGAACTTGCGGACATAGCTCTTTGAACCATACTTAGCCAATGCATTATTTCGTCATCGTCATCCGGGCTTATGGTACGCCAGCGGTTTCTTGCGTTTAAAAGATTATCTTCCGCCCGTTGAAAGTTTCCTGCAAAGTATAAATCGCGCGCGGAGTTTACAAGACTGCGTACTTCTGCAAGAATGGTTTCATTTTGCGCGGTTGCAATCTGCTGACCAAGCCTCATAATTTGAGTTTCACGGAATTCTCTTACTTCTGCGGATTCCTGCAATACAAGAGATTCGTCAATTCTTTGAGAAGCGCGGTCTAAGCGTTCAACGGCTGTTTCAAAGTTTTGTCTTTGGAAAGAGGTTTGCGCTTCGGCAAAAAGGCGTTCACCTTCCCTTCTAAGGGCTTCCGCCTGTGATGCCCGGCTTGCGGCAGTTGATGCCATTGTCTGCCCTTGATTGCGGACAGTTGTAATTTCATTTACAGATGCCTGATACCTGTTTAATAAATTTCTAATTTCTGTGTTGGAAGCAACGCCTGACGGCTCGCCTCTTAATTGAGTTAACAATGTATTGCCGCGTTCCATGTCTTCATTTGCCGCCGCAAGCATGGTATTTAATTCCTGTAATGCTTCGGCAGGGTAACGGCGTTCCCCTTCCATTAAAGCTCTGGCTTTTTCAATCTGTTCTTTTCTTTGCGCAATACTGTATTCAAGATCGGACTGTGCAATATTGTAGTATCTTTGGGCTGACTGATGTTCTTCCGTTGTAATACGGGCAAGTAACGCATCTATGGCAGATACGGCATTTTTTATGTACGGATAGTTTTCAAGCGCACTAATTTGGGTGTCCATTTGAACTGCCCTTGATCTTATTGCCTGAATTTCATTTTGCTGTTCAGTTAAAAGATTTCTTGTTCTTTGCTCTATAGCCAAAGCTTCCGGGGCAGTTATTCTTCTGTTTCGCAGATTTACAAGAGTATTACGGTCATATTGTTCTCTTCCCGGGATAACTGCTGCCTGTCTTAAAGCTGTGCTTGCTTCAATAAGAGAGTTAAGTTTTAAATACTGCGAAAGACCATCCCTTGGAATGGCAGCACCGTTAAAAGTAACAGTTTGTGCCGTTGTTGCCTGGGTTAATTGTCTGTGTTTTTCAAAGAGAACGGGAATAACATCCGAATATGTCGAAATCTCCGCAAGAGTATTTGTTACGCCGTTGAAATTCTGTCTGTTAAAGGCAGCAAGGGCGGCGTTATTTGTTGTTTCATAGTATCGAGTAATAGCGTCTAAACCGGCTCCTGTGGCTCTATTCCAAGAACCGTCAAATACGCCTAATATGCCTTCCTGTATATCCGCGTCAGTACGGCCATAAATTACCCTTGTAACAAACGCAAGATGGTTTCTGTCGCCCATTGCGGGGTTGGCTCTTTGCAAGCTTTGTAAATTTCTTTCAAAAACTGCCGCTGCCGAATATAAAATTTGTTTCTGAGCTATAAATCTGTCCATAGCAGGAACAAGGCGGGTCATTATTTCAGGAACCCTTGTGTGCTGACCCGAATTGATCGCGCGGGCAAGTTCTGTAGTAATGGTGTCCAATTGAGCAGCGGTTTGACGGAATGCGGCAATAACAGCGTTAACTCTTTCTGTTTCCTGACGGGTCTGATTATGAACGGCGGAACCATAATTTGATGCGTAAAATTCATCACGCATAATTGAGAAACCTCCGCTATAGGCGGCAAGCGCTGCTTCATAATCACCCCTGTCCAGCATATTTCGTCCATTTTCCAAAGCTCTTCGCAGTTGATTTCTGCTTACATTGAAAAGTGCAATATCGTGAATTCTTGCCAAAAAGTCTATAAGGACGGGAGAATTGTCATTTTCCAGCGATTGTAATTTAACTGTTAGTTCCAGTATTTTTTCATCTTCTTCGGGAGAGTTTAACAAAATATAAATAAGCTCGTCCGCTGTTTTATTGAACTCTTCCCGCGCAAGATATATTTGATTAAGGCGCGCTTGAGCTTGATCAAATTGATTTGGATTTCGTCTTGCGAATTCTGTTAAAAACAGGATAGCCTGATCATATTCCCTTTCGGAAATAAGCTGATCGGCTCTGGACAGATCGGCCTCCCGGCTGCCTGCCCCATGTAACGGAGCAAGGGCTGTCACCAGCCAAAAACATGCGAAAAAACTAAAAATCGTTAAATTGCGGGCACTTTTTGCCATTTTCTTACTATACTATATTATCGTAATATGGTGATTTTTTCTAAATATACCGATATAATATATATATGAGGTTTCTTGGAAAAACGGTTTGCTTTGCCGTTTGTTTAATAATTACATCAGCTCTGCCTCTGCATTCCCAGGGTTTCTTTGGGGATGTATCGGATTTTTTAAATAGTATATATGGGATTGACAATAATGCCGGGTTAACGGCTTTTCCGGTATTAAAGGTTCCTATGGGGGGCAGATCGGAGGGAATGGCAGGCGCTTTTGCGGCAGTTTCCGACGATATATCGTTTATTGAGTTTAATCCGGCAGGCTCCTCCATGCTAAAAAACTCCGAATTGGCGTTTTTTCACAATAATTGGATAGCAGATACCATGCTGGAGGGAGTCGCCTACACAACCCGTCTTGGGAAATTTGGCATTGCCGCAGGGGCAAAATGGCTATATACCCCGTTTACAGAGTACAATTACTATGGAAACAGCGTTGCAAGCAGTTTGTATTCCGAAGGCGTGATTATTCTTAACGCTTCCCGTAATTTTTTTGCCGGCTATTATTTTGGCGGATTATCCTTAGGAATTAATTTAAAAGGTGCTTTCCGTATAGTTCCCGATTTTACGGACAAACATGACAATATTATATCAGGTTCGGGGGCAGGGCAGTCCGCTTTTATGGGAATGGCGGATATTGGCGCTCTTACCCGCTTTAATTTGTTTAAATTCTACAATGCGCGGGAGCATAATATGTCTGCGGCTCTTGTTCTTAGAAATTTGGGTCCGCCTGCTCTTGGAGAGCCTTTACCCACAATATTAAATGCGGCAGTTGCTTATAAACCCATTCGGCCTTTGTTAATTTCATTGGACTTATTTCTTCCGCTTAATTTGATGGATATATCCCTTTCTGAGCTGCCGTACGGGGCTTTGGGTCTTTCCCTGCAGATTACAAATTTTTTATCAATGCGCGCAGGATTTATGGTTAAAGCCGGCAGCAGCCGTGTAACTGTAGGCAGCGCCGTTACGGTAAAAAATATTTCCGTGGATATTAATTATACTCTTGATTTACTTACACAGTTTCAGCCGCTTAACAGGGTGAGTATTGGCGTAAGGGTTAATATGGGAGACGGCGGACGAAAAGTATTATCGGACACAGTTGATGAGTTGTATCTTTTAGGGCTGGAAGAATATATACAGGGAAATAATTCAGCCGCCAAATTACGCTGGGAAGAAGCTCTTGAAATTGATCCCGGTTTTGATCCTGCCAAAGAAGGTATTTTAATGCTTGAAAACCGCGAAGGACTTATTCGCCGTATTGAAGACCTTTTCTTATTGGATTTTTAATATTATTTTTTACGCCTAAATACTCTGTAATTAATGTTAGGAAAAATATTATGTCTTTTTTCCAAAGTTGTAAGCCATTCTGTTGAAATGTAATTACTGCCTAAAGCCTCATAAACTGTTGTAAAATTTCTTAATGCATCTTTTACCTGATTGCATAAAAATGAAGATGTTCCGTCTGATGATTGTGCAAGAAGTATTTCGCGCGCCGCCTGATTCAATGCTCGTTCCTTTAAACCGGTATCATCCGGAAATCTTTCTGCAAGCTCTGTCATTCGTTCTATTGCGCGGTATAGATGACCAAACAGGCTGTTGTTGGAAATATTAATCCATGATTCCGCATAACCATTTATGCCGGACGAAGAAAATTCAGGAGTAACAGTCTGCATAGATGAAAGTTCCTGCTTAAAAATATATTCACTTGGGTTAACAAATTGAAGATCCCTGTAATGAGATGCCATGCGGAAAAGGGATTCAATAAATTGCATTCCCTCATGCCACAAACGGCCAAAATTATCGGCGTTACTTGTATAAACGCACAATGGAGGCTGTTCCATATGTTTTGATACTTCTTCCAGCCTGGCTGTTGTTTTTTCCAAAAATGTTCTTACATGATCCTGTACTTTATCGGAGGCAGCCTGCGGATTATAAATAGTTTCCGGTTTTTTTGCCCGGTACTTGTAGCCTGTTTTTCGTCTTTCGCCTTCTTTGCTTAAAAATTGGCTTACCAATTCCGGCGCAAGTTCATATCCTGAATCAAGGTTGTTATTTCGGTAAATTTCATCGCCGGAAATTTCTTCTATTTCACGAACAGTATAAAAATCCCGCCCTAAAATAAAAGTTCCGCCGGGTGTTTTTACGGGATAAAAACAGCCTTTTTGAGGAGCGGGGTTTCCAAATAAAAGGCCATGAGTATCTATTATGGTATAACTAAAATTATAAGCTTTTAAATACGATTCTATTGCGGGTGTCCATCCAAGACAGGGCAGCCAAAAACCCTGCGGCGGAGACCCAAAATGTTTACGGTATAAAGAAACAGGCACTTCCATCTGCGCTTGAATGGATTCAGGATTATGATCAATAAAAGGCAAAAATGAATGAGTTGCGCAGGAAGCAAGAATTTCCAGCTTGCCTCTTTTTCTGAAAAAATCAAACGCCTTTATAAGGTTTTTTTCATATTTTTCCGTATAGGCAAACCGCCTGTCTATTATTTTGGTATAATAATATTCGGCAAGTTTATACATTTCAGGCTGTTCCAATAAACGAGTCATCTCTTGTTTGCCAAATTCAATTTGTTTGTCTATGTAATGCAGATATTTATTTTGTAAATTTTCATCGCAAAGCATATTGCATAAAATAGGAGATAATACCAAAGCAAGGCGGAAAGGAATATGATCGTTTTCCAGTCTTTCCAATACTTCTAAAAGCGGAAGCAGTGTTTCAGATATGGTTTCAAAGAGGCAGCCTTCGTCTCCTGCCTGTAAGAGCTCATCTTCTTTGCTGTATTCCTTTACATAAGGGATGTGAGCTTCAAGTACAATGGAAAGCGAATAACGAAATACCATCTATTGCTCCTTATCCCCAAATTGTCTTTCTATGTTAATTATTATTGGTAAATCCGCAATTCCTGAAAGCCGATACAAAGAATCTTCCTTCATTTTTTGAATATCTTCGTTTTTAATTAATCGCGGCAGACAAAAAGGCTGTGAGATGGCAATTTGAATTTCCGCTTCCCCGCGTATAGCCGCCAGTTTTATTAAATAGCGGTTTGATGTCAGCGAAGAATGATCGGCGAAGTCGGCAAAGTCGGCGAAGCCGGCGAAGCCGATGTATCTTGCGTCTTCATTGGCATCGATTGGAATTGTAAAAGAATCGTCTTTTGTCTGGGATGCCGTGTTATCTTCGTTTAATGGTATAACGCGCAGACAGTAACCTTTAAAGCCGTCAGCTTTTTCATGTATTTCTTTGTCTTGTTCTTTTACTTCCCAAAAGGCATAAATCCAAAGAGGGTCTCTGATAATTACATCAATATAAGAAATATTATACTGTTTAGGAAGGGCTGCAGTTTCGGAATATGAAGGATTTATATTTATATCTTCTTTTGGTTCCTGTTCACCTGTTTTTAATTGTTCACTATTAAAATATTCAATGAGTTCTTCGATTATAAAAATTCTTTCAAGGTCTTGGGGAATATCAATGCCGTAACTGTCAGCCAGCTTAATAAGCTCGTCAGTAGAAAGGCTTGCAAATTTATTATATGAGTCTTTTTCCATATCTAGTGTAATTGTGTGAAATTATCGCTTTTATGTAAAGGGGAGTAACTGAAGAAACTCATGATTATTCCAATATGCCGGAATAGGTGCGGTAATATCAATATTTGCTTCTTTTATTACAAGCCTGTAAGCGTGTAACAGCAGGTGTTTAACCCCTGCTTTCCTAAGTTCTTTATTAAGTGCAAAATCCCCGTATTTATCGTCGCCAAGTACGGGGCAGCCAATCATTGCCAAATGACGGCGGATTTGGTGCATACGGCCTGTGCCCAGTTCAATCTCCAAAACAGAGTATTTTGCATTACTTTTAAATACTTTGTATTTTGTTTTGGAAATTTTCATAGTGCCCCGTATTTCTAATTCTGCGGAAATTTCCCCCTCTTTTTCTTTGGGAGATCCGGCACAGACGGCTATGTACTGTTTTATGGTTTTTCGTTCAGTTCCCAAATAGCGGGAAAAGCGGGCGGCATCCTGTTTTGTCTTTGCCGCCAAAAGTACACCCGATGTATCTTTATCCAGGCGGTGAACCAAAAGAGGAGCAGGCTGGCGGATAACAGCCAGGATTTTGTCCAAAGAGTTTTTTATCCCCTTCCCCCCCTGAACCGCAAGCCCTGTTGGTTTGTTCACGATAATCACAGAATTGTCTTCATAGAGTATATCTAAATTCTTCACAATGAACGATAATTATAGCATGAAAAGAATAATTATATCATTCATGGCTTTTGTATTAATCAATCTTTTTGTTTATGCGGAATCCATGCATTCGCCCACTTGGGGCTTTTTTATTGATCTTCCCGAGGGGTATGAATTTACGGGAGGAGACGGCAGGAACAGGTTTTCCTTTACGGGGCCTATGGGCTTGCATTTTGATATGGTGGTTTATGACGGCAGATTTGAATCGATACAAGATTTGGTTATTAGTGTAAATAGAGATATTTCCAACAGGGGAGAAGCCGATTTTTTTACATACCATGACAAAAACGCCGCTCTTATGGAATTAATTTTTGATAATTATATGGGTTACGGTCTTTGTATTGAGCTTGGGCAAAGGGCTATGATAGTGGCTCTTTCCTATAGCCCCACAAACTTGGAAGGCATGGAGCTTTTTCATTTTTCAGCTTTGGATTCAATTGCTCCCTCCGTGTCGGAACGGCTAAGTCCGGGTCCTCTTATGCATTACAGTTTTCCGCGCGGCGAGTTAAAGAATGTAACGCTTGCAGGCGGAATTCCCGCAATGATTTATGAAAACGATGCCGAAGCCGCGCAGGTGTTAATAGAACGGGAGTTCGCTATTTTAACGGCTTATGCAAATACGGAATTTTGGCAGGCGGCGTGGTTCCGTTATTATCGATTTATTTTCCGCGATTCTTTTGACAGAATTGTAAATCCGGCAATGGCTTTGGCACGCGCGTGGGGCGGACCGGATGCGGCAACAACCGAAGCAAAAAGGGCTTTTGCGCAAAGAGCATTGAACTTTGTTCAGGGGTTTTCTTATGAGCGCGACCTTAGCGGCAGCGACTTTGTGAATCTTGTTACTGCCATTACAGAAAGACGGGGAGACTGCGACCCCCGCGCTATGCTTTGGGCTGTAATTTTAACCTGCGCCGACATTCGAGCAGGAATGATGGTTTCCCGTCAATACAGCCATGCTATGGGAATGGCGGATATAGAAGGGCAGGGCGCACGCTTTGACGCTTTTGGCGTCCGCTGGCTGGTGGCAGAAACAACCACCAATGTGGACTTGGGGCTGATAGCGCAAGATACAAGCGACCCTCAATATTGGATAGGCATAGTGTTTGAATAAATGTTAGAATAATTTATGAACAATGAAATAAAGCCAAAGGCATTTCTTTCTCCGCATAGAATACTTTTTTTAGAGCATACAAGCAAAAAAGATGTTCTTTTGACGCTGGCGGAAAATCTTGCGGCTGCCCCTCAGATTAAAAACAGCAGGGAATTATCTTCGGAAATTTTAAAACGCGAAGAATTAATGAGTACGGCAATAGGCTGCGGAATAGCAATTCCCCATGTTCGGCTTTCATCGGTAACAGATCTTGTAGTGTCAGTCGGAATAAGCCGGGTTAATATAGCCGATTTTAATCCAATGGATGACGACCCTGTCCGTCTGGTATTCATGATTGCCGCCGCCCAAAATCAACATTCTTATTACTTACAAACACTCTCTTGGTTCAGCAAAAAGCTAAAAAACAAAGAGCTTAGGAATGCTCTTTTGGCTTCCCAAACAGCGGACGAAGCGTTTAATTTACTGCTTTTTTAGATCGTGCAAAGAATCCCAGGGCAGAAGATCTCCCATCGTAGTATCAATATATTCCGTAGTATTACGGCCAAAGCGGACAAGGGCGTCAGGAGACATAAATTCGCTTAATACCTGGCGGCAGGCTCCGCAGGGGCCAACCGGAGCAGAGGAATCCGGCGTAGAGATTGCCAAAGCGGTAAATCGGGATTTCCCCTGTGTTATGGCAGAGGCAGCGGCATTTCGCTCGGCACAGATAGTAAGACCATAAGAGCGGTTTTCCACATTAACGCCCGTAATTATTGTTCCGTCCTCGCAAAGAAGAGCCGCGCCTACCCTAAAGTGTGAATAGGGTGCGTAAGCATTCTCTGCCGCTTTTTCCGCCTCTTTTGCCAATTTATCCATCTGTTCGTTCACAGCCATTATTGCCTCCCTAGTGAATATATTATATAATAATTTATGATGAAAAAAAAGATAAAAGGCCGTGTAATTCTTTTTGCCGTACTTTTTTTTGTTTATTTTATTCTTGCCGCCCGCCCCGTGCCCCGTGAAACTATCCTTACCCCCAAATGGATTAATTCATTGGAAAGCGATAATACCATCAATCTAAATGAAGCCGCCCGCTCCGGGAATTCCCAAACACATCTTTTTCCCTTTACTTTGGGCTACCATTTTGGATATATCGATACATCAGGGCAATTTGCGGTAAATAAAATTAAAACCGGAGACATTTATCTTAGCGAAAATATGTGGACAGAGCATCCGCCCGAACCTTCTGTAATCGAAATAAAGAATATTGAAGGGGAAACAATTATTAATATTGATAATCCAATGGGGTATCCCTTTTTGCTGGACAACAGGGTTTTTATTGTTGGCAGCGAACAAAATTCATTGTCAGAAATTGATCGTAACGGCAATGTTTTATGGACCTATGAATTTGGATCGATACTTATAGACATTGATGCTGCGGCAGGTCTTGTAGCGGCGGCAACTATTGAGGGGATAGTGGAAATTCTTAATACAGAGGGAAAACGGGTTTACATTTTTCAGCCGGGAGGCTCCAGGCAGGAGATAATTTACGGCTGTGCTATTTCCAGAGACGGAACCCGCATTGGAATTATAAGCGGCCATGATCCTCAGCGGTTTTTGCTTCTTGAAAAGTTTGGCGTTGATGAAAGCGAGTACAGGGTTGTTTACCATGAATCTTTAGGACGGGGTTTTATTCGGTCTGTACGGATTTCATTCATAGATCAAGACCGTCGTGTAGTTTATGAACGGCAGGGCGGCATTAATTGTTACAATATAAGATCGCGAAGGAGTATCTTTATTCCGCTTGAAGGCGAAGTTGCCGCTATTGACAATTCAGGGGATCGCGGAATGATGTTTTTAATTACAAAAAACATGTATCAGCCTATGCAAAAAGAGCTTATTGGTATTAGGCTTTTACGAGACAGAAGAATATTAAATTCGCAAAGCGGAAACATTCCCACGGTTTTTTTAAAAGCTCCGTTTAAAAGCGAGGATGTGTATCTTGGCAGAAGACAAGCAGGGTCAGGCTCCGTTTTGGTTGTAGGCGGGGGCGCTGCGTTAATTGCTTTTGATTTGGAGGAAAAGTAAAAAATGAGAAAATTTGTTATTTGTTTTTTATTTATATTTTTATTTGTTGATAATCTGCCCAATACCGATCTTGATGCCATGAGCTGGCCGAGCGAGGATGCGGTTCTTATTCGTAACTTTGGCGTTAATGACAGGGGTAAGCCCGTTTTAGGAATGGTTTTTGCCGGAGGAACAAGCGTTCAGGCTGCCGACAGGGGAGAAGTTATTTTTACCCGCAGCAAGAACGATACGGCATCACGGCTGCCGTCTCCGCTTGGAGCGTGGACAGCCGTTGATCATGGAGACGGATTAATCAGTATTTACAGCCGTTATGCAGATCCTTCCGATACGGAATTTGGAATGTATGAAAATGCGGCTTCTCTTGCCCATGTAGAAAAAGGCCAGCATATTGCGTATCCGGGAATTTCCGGCTGGTCATCGCGCGATGGTTTTAATTTTATGATAATTGACAGACGGGAAAGACGCTGGGTTAATCCCGCCATGATTATTACCCCTGTACCAAGAACCCGTAATCCGCAGATACTTTCCGTTGAATTAAAAAATTCGCAGGGGCAAACCGTTCAGTCACGAAATATAAGTCAGGGGCGCTATACAGTGCTTGTAAATACTATAAGCCCTCCCGTGACTGCATCAGTTCCGGGCATTAATTTAGTTCCCCAAAGAATTACATGCCTTATTAACGGCGCAGAAACCGCATCTCTTACTTTTGAAGCGTTCTTCGCCCGCGACGGGTACTTGATGGTTTACCGCAACGGACTTGTTCCCGCAAGACAAATATATTCCGCCTTCCCGTCTTATGAAGCTTCCGAAGTTTTTTTTACGCGCGGTCAGGTTACTTTGGAAATAATTGTGCAGGACATTGCCGGAAATTCCAGCGGTTCTGTAATGCGTTTATCGGTGAATTAGCAAACCTTCCATGAAAAGACGATCAACAAAAACATGGTCAACTCCCGTTCATGACTCGGAAAAAGAAACTGTTCCCTGTGTTCTTTGCGGCGGCTCTGTATTTATTCCAAAATTAAAATGCGAAGGCTTTAGCTTTGTTCGTTGTAAAAAATGCGGTCTTGTACAAATGAATCCTCAGCCTGTAACAGAAGAAATAACAGCCCGCTATGGAACCGCTTATGGAAAAGATTATTTAGACTATGAAATAGAAAACGAAGCCAACTTTTTATTGCTGCAAAAGCTGGCGTTAAAAGACGCAGGCTTTTCTGTTTGTTTGCCGGCAGCCTTTCCCCCGGCCTCATTTCTTGATGTTGGCTGTGCTACAGGAGCTCTGCTTGCTTATTTGCGAGAGCATGGCTGGCGGGTAACAGGCGTAGAAATATCTCCAAGCGCGGATTATGCAATAAAAACACGCGGTTTGGATATTAAAAAACAGCCGCTTGAAAAAAACAAATTTGAAAAAGAAAAATTTGATATTATTCATGCGTCTCATTTAATAGAACATTTAAAAGACCCCCGTTCGTTTTTAACAGAAGTGCACCGTTTATTAAAACCGCAGGGCTGTGTGTATATTTCCACTCCCAATATCGCGGGGTTTCAGGCTTGTCTTTTTGGAAACCGCTGGAGGTCTGCCATTTTTGATCACTTGTATTTATTTTCCGCACGAACTTTAAAAAAGCTTTTAAAGGACACAGGATTTAAGGTACAGTGTGTTTCCACATGGGGAGGACTTGCCGCCGGAATAGGTTCCGGCGGAGCCGTTTTCAAGCGGCTTAAAAAGATAATAGATTGCCTTGCAAAGTTTTTTGGTTTTGGCGATGTAATGATAATTAAAGCAAAAAAATCCGCCCATTAATAATCGGGGCCGTCGAATTTTTCATCCGCCTGCCATTCACCGCTTTGCCAGTACGGCTGTTCCTGCTGTCTTGCGTATTCAAATAGAATTTCCTTTGTTTCATTGTATATCTCAGGCTGGCGTTCCCGCGAAGAATCTCCTGCAATGGACATTAAACTTATTTCCAAATTGCGTTTTGCGTCTATTTTTGAAGAGTCTATTTTTAAGGCTTCTTTAAAAGCGGCGGCGGCGGCATTATAGTCGCCTGCTTCAAAATTAATTATTCCTGTGTTGTAATGTATTCTGTACCTAAGCTCGCGGTGTTCGGCAGCGGAAATGTTTTTTAACCTTTCTTGCGAGTTGGTATAATAGTTTAATGCCGCCTGCTCTTCGTCCATAGAATAATAGGTTATCCCCAAACCGTATTCCGCATACGGAGCGGCATCTTCATGTTCAAGCGCTTTTAAGTAAGGCACAGCCGCCTCGTCATATCTTCCCCTTGAATATAAATAATTTGCTTCAATTAACAATAACTTGCCTTCCGTGCATGAAGAGAATAACAAAATAAAAATAATGGCAGCAGCAGTCGTTTTGCCGCGCAAACAGCCTGCCGTAACAAATTTTGACAAACCATAAGCAATAATTGCCAAAATAACAAACAAGCTCCTGCGCTGTTTGGGTTCTGTCTGTCTTTCGCTGTCAGGCGAAAAATTCTGCCCCTGTATAAGCTGCAGAAGCTGAACCCTAAGATGGCTTGCCGCGTCCTCGCGGTTTCCGTCAATATAAATTCCGCCCGTTCTTTCCGCCGCCATTCGCAAAGAAGCGGAATCTCTCCGGCTTATGGGAATGGCCGCACCTGCCGCAAGTTCAATGCCGTCAACTTCCCTGCCTTCATCACTTCCCACACCAACAGCAATTATAGTTATTTCGTCCTTAATACATTGATTTAGTGCGTTTCGTAAAATTCCAAAGTGCGCTTCTCCGTCAGAGATTAATACAATAACTCTGCGCGCCGCGCCGGCAGTTTGAAAAGCATCGGCAGCAGCTTCCACCAGTGATTGTAAATTAGTACTCCTGCCCGTCATTGCAGAAGTGTCCAGCGATTCTAAAAAGTTTATTACCGCTTCATTGTCATAAGTAAGAGGCACGGATAAATACCCCCTGCTCCTGCCAATGGCGGCGGCAAAACGCCCGCCGGGAACAGCTAAAGCGGCTTCTTTTGCAATTGAAAGACCCCGTTCAAGACGAGAGCCGCCGCTTTGAATGTCTCTTATATCCATACTGCGGGAAATATCAATGGCAAAGACAGTGTCCAGCCCCCTGCGGAATTCAACAGCGGCATAATCCGTTCCCCATTTTGGATTAATTAAAGCAATAATCGAAAAAACAAAAAATAAAAAGAACAAAATATTTGACAATAATACTTTTTTTTGTAAATAAGGCGGAAGCTGTATTTTTTTCATAAAACAGCCCCCAAAATATTTCGCCTTATAAATTTTACTGCAACAAGCAGGAAAACTGCGGGAATAAAAAAATGTAAAAATATCGATTTTCTTTTATGAATTATTCTTGTCCGCTGAACCGTTAATTCAGCGTTATCCACATAATCAAAGGCGGCGGCAAAGGCGTCCGCACTCGGAGCGGATAAAAAAGTTCCTCCGCCAATTTCGGCAAGGCGGCGCAGACTGTCAATATCAAAGCTGGAATCAAAAATACCCGTTCTGCGAATTCTTGTATAAGGATCAAGATAATCAATGGGAACCTCGCCCGCCGAGCCTGCGGCAATTACATAAAAAGATACCCCCATATCGCGTAACACGCTTGCCGCCGTTTCAGGGTGAATAATACCCGCATTGTTTTCGCCGTCTGTAATAATTACCGCCGCTTTGCGCCTTGCATCAGATTTGTCCAAATGAAAGGCGGCTATGGCAAGCCCGTTTCCAAGAGCAGTTGAATCGCCTAAATCCCCTATTCGTAAAAGATCAAGACGGGCATTTATTGCCTGTCTGTCTGAAGTAGGCGGCACAAGAAGAGCGGCATCATTGCCAACCGCAACAAGACCTATATTATCCGAAGGCCGCCTTTGTATAAAAGAAGAAAGCAGGTTTCTTGCCGCTATAAATCTGTTTGTACCTTCCATGTCCAATGCCGCCATACTGGGTGAAATATCCATAATAAAAATAATGTCCGCACCCCGGTTTAGCCAGACAGTTTCTGAAGTTCTTACAGCAGGTCCTGCCGCACTTATAAAAAGCAAAAATACTCCAATGTACTCAAGTGTTTTTAGCAATTTTACAAGCCATGAAATTTCCGACGCTTTAAAAGGAACGCCGCCCGGCGCGCCAAGCGGAACTGCGGCAGCAAACGGATTTTTAAATCGATACAATACAAAAGCCGCCGCTGGTATTATAATTAAAGATAAGACGGCTAGAATAGGATTGTCAAAGATAAAACTCATGCATCCTCCTGTATCGTCGCTTTACAAGCCGCTCTGTTTTTTTCTATTATGGCGGCTTCCTTAATGGATATTTCTATTGCGTCAATAAAATTCCGTAAATCTTTTAATAATTGTAAAACATTATCCGTATCAATACCGGCATTAACGCCGGAAAAACGATAATCATCCAAAAGAGAAAAATATTTATTTAGATCGATTAAATTATTGTCTGCGCCATTGCCAATCTCCTTAATTCCGCCAAGTTCACGAGCTGTCATGGCACGGCAGTTTTGGTTCAGCAAAACAGAAAGAAAATTTCTAAATTCACCCGAAAGCTTATCAAGAATGAGCCTTTTATCTGTTCCTTTAAGACATGCTTTGTAAAGCCGTCTTTCTGTCTGCCGCATATTTGTAAACAGTCTCCACCGTTTCCATTTTTCTTTCCAAACCCCAATTACTTTTTTACCTTTTACAAAAAACCAAATTGCTGTTAACAGAAAAACAATAATAACCGTCATTGTTCCGTAAAGCATAATTGCAGTTCCCGGCATAGCAAGGGAAGAAGCAGGAGCAGAAAGAGTTACAGCTGTTTTTCTGTCTATTATTGAATTTACCGTGATTATTAAATTGGGAAAATAATATCCGCCAATTTCGATTATTGGAAGTTCGCATTCTCCCGTTGTATATGCTGTAAACTCAATAATCAGTCTGCTTCCGTTAATACGCCTTTCAAGAGTAATTTTATGAAAATCGATACTGTCGTGTGATGCTGCGGCAGTTGTGATATCAGGATGGTTTTCTGTTGAAGCGGGCAGAGGAACAATAAGGACAGCCGGATCGCCGATATAAATCTGCCTTGGTATTGTGTAAGGAGCAGTTTGCTGCGTAAATACAACAGCAGAGATCAGCAGAAAAAAAATAAGTAAACATCCGCACTTCTGCGGCTTTGTAATACTCATTGTTTTTTCCTTGAGCCAAAAAATTTAAACAAAGTTGACGGTGCGTCAGCGGCGGTTGACAGTTCCAAAAAAGATGAGCCGGCTCTTTTACATTGTGCTTCCCAGCTTGCAGAACGATCCGCCTGCCATTCAGCCCAGCTTTTTTGAAAAGAGTTCATTCCTGCAGGCGCTTCTATTTTTACTCCGGTTTCAGGGTCTATTAGAGTAATAAGTCCGGAAAAGGGCATATCAGGCGGGTCGCAAATGCGTAATGCTATACAGTCGTGTTTTCTGCAAAGGTTTGTAAGTTCTGTTTCCCAGTTCATGGAAAAAAAATCGGAAAGTATTACAACTAACGATCTTTTTTTTAAAAGTCTTTGAGCGCCTGTTAAAGCTTCCGCCAAGTTGCTGCCATTACGGCTTTTTCTTTCTTTTTTTGTATCTTGATATTGCAGAGCCGCCATAATGAGCGCCATAATATGATGCCGTCCTTTTCGCGGCGGAAAAACTTTTTCTATCTCCTTGTCAAAAAAAAATGCGCCTGTCTGCTGTCCTGTATGCTCTGTAGAAAACGATATAAGCGCCGACGAAAGCAGTGCCTGTTCATAAGGCGACAACCCCTTGCGGGAAATATTGCCCCTGTGCATGGATGGTGAAATATCGATTAATAAAAAAACAGTAAGGTCGCGTTCTTCGCGGAACATTTTTACAAACGGGGTTCCAAAACGGGCACTGGCATTCCAGTCTATGGAACGAATATCATCACCTATTTGATAATGACGGGCTTCATCAAATTCCATTCCCTGGCCTTTAAAGATTGAGCGGAAATTTCCGGCAAGCATTTCTTCCGCAAGCTGGCGGACACCGCCGGACGAAATAACAGGCAGGGTAGTAATGCTCCGTAAAAGTTCGCTGGTTTCCATGCGCCTCCCCGTTTATGGAACAGGTATATGGTTCAGTATTCTGGAAATTACGGCATCTGCGTCCATGCCTTCGGCTTCTGCTTCGTAAGAAAGAACAATACGATGACGCAATACAGGAAGAGCCGCCGCTTTTACATCTTCCGGGGTTACAAACGCCCTGCCCGCAAATAGAGCGTAAATGCGCGCGCATTTATACAAAGCTATAGAAGCCCTTGGAGACGCACCAAATGACACATAACGGTAAACTCCTTCCTTGCTTGTACCGGGCAGAGCAGACGCAGGCCGTGTAGCGGTAACAATAGAAATAATATATTTTATTATTTCTTCATCAATGTGAATTTCATCTGCTGTTTTTCGTAAATCTGCAAGAGTTTCCGCATTTAGTACCGGAGAAAGAGGGGCAGGTTTATTGCCGGAATTTTTTACAATGTCCAGCTCTTCTATTGGAGCAGGATAGACAATAAGTAGTTTCATAAGAAATCGATCCAATTCAGCTTCCGGTAAATTATAAGTACCTTCATGTTCTATTGGGTTTTCTGTAGCAAGTACAAAGAAAGGGTCGGGCAGGGGAAATGTTCTTTCTCCTATTGTAACCTGTTTTTCTTCCATTGCTTCCAAAAGCGCGGACTGTACTTTTGCAGGAGCACGGTTTATTTCGTCGGCAAGAATTACATTTGCAAAGACGGGACCACGGCGTATGGAAAAATTCGCCGTCGCCTGATTCCATATTAAAGTTCCTGTAAGGTCTGCGGGAAGAAGATCGGGAGTAAATTGTATTCTTTTAAAATCCAATCCTGTAATGAGTGCTAAACTTTTTACTGCCAAAGTTTTTGCAAGACCGGGAACACCTTCAAGCAAAATATGACCGCCTGCAATAAGGGCAGCCAATAAACCGTCTGTCATTTCGCGCTGTCCGACTATGCGTTTGCCCATTTCTTTACGGCAAGAAGAGAGCAGAGAAATACATCGATCTATATCTTCTTTTTGCAGCATATCAATATTCGTCTATATCAACATTAAGGCTTCTTCCGGGAGTGCCAACCGTGATGTTTGCAAGGAAACTAGGATCAAAAAAGGCTGCAAGTTCTTCGGCTTGAGCTCTTGTAAAATAAATCGGCATTTCCGGATTTGTTCTGTTTTCATCTCTTCCGCGAGTCGATTCAAATACAGCTTCTCTTTGATTTGCAATAAAGTACGGAGCTCTGTCAACAAAATAATAACCAAGCTCAATATTGGCAGGTGCTTTTGCCTGTACGGAGTATCTGCTTGCCTGCCAAATTAAATAACCTTTAGTAGTGCCATAATGCCGTTTTGCTCTTCTATTGTTGCTTCCAAAACTACGAGCTTCAAAATCTTCTTTGTATCTTTCAAGCGCGGTTAAAAAGGCTTCCCGCGCATCATAGCTCCAAAATTGATAGTAGGACATCATATCCACTCTCCATTGCAGACAAACAGCATCTTCTGCCGGAAAATAAAAGACATCTACATTGATTTTTCTTATTCCGGGCATGGGGAAAGTCCTGTTAATCTGCACTTCGACACTGCCAATTTGCACATTTGGCGACCTTAAATCCGGAGCAAACTCTTCCTCCGTCACCCTTGGTAACGATTGGCAAGCACCAAAAACAAGGGCAAGGGCAATTAATATTGATAATTTTTTCATATATAGCAGTATATATGGTTTTTGCAGAAATAGTCAATAGGCGTAACCGAGCGGCGTGGTAACCATGAAACGCGGATTTTCACGGAGAAAGACGCGGATTAGCACGGATATATTAGATTGTTAAGATAAATATATCTAACCTACATTTCTTAAAAATTTAAAATTTTAATATAGCTATGATAGAATAAGACCTCTTAGCTCTCATAGATAATCAGTGAAAATCTGCGCTCAATCCGTGAAAATCTGCGTTAATGCGTGACCACGCTACAAACCACGCCATAAAAAAAATCAAAAAACTTTCGTTCTCGAGCAAGCAAAACGGCACTTCCGCGCCATATATAAGCAGGGAAAAGAATGCCCTGAGAAACTCTTGCTAGACAAGAGACAAAATATGGAGGATAATCTATGAAGAAACTTGAATTTACTTTCAAGGACGATGCACTTTTCAAACTGTTGTTTGTTAAGTACCCTGACCTGTTAAAAAGACTGGTTGCGGAATTACTTAGCATACAGTATGAAAGCATAGGGGAGTTTGTAATAAAAAACCCCGAAATCCAAGGTGAAAATCTTGGCGACAAATTCTGCCGGCTTGATATTAACATGTTGGTAGAAGGGCAAAGAGTTGATCTTGAGATACAGGTCTATGACGAGGGGAACTACCCTGAGCGCTCACTGTACTACTGGGCAAGGGAGTTTTCCACAGCACTTGTTGGAGGTACCGATAATGGAACAAGCAATAGAAGCGTATAGACACATATCAGAATCGGATAGGCTGAAAGAAATACAGCGAATGCGTGAAAAGGCTTGGGTAAACGAATCGTATGCTATGTTGAATGCTAAAGAACAAGGCAAAGCAGAAAGGGATCAATATTTTTTAAATCTAATAAATCAGGGGCTGTCAATTTCTGAGATTAAAGAACAACTGGAACATAAATAAAAATCCGCCCGGCACTTAAATTTTTGGATGCTGGGTAACCGAGGCGTGGTCACGCCTCGGTTACCACGCCTATTGACTATTTCTGCAAAAACCATATATACTGCTATATATGAGAAAGTCAAAAACTAACCTCAAAGAAAACGCAGGTAAATTATTACTTGATGGAGCAAAGCTAACTTTTGCCAGTTTCATCTTAGGCGGCATATTGCGAGGTGAATTGCCTCAATATATATTGATTGCTGCAGGTGTCATTGTTACCTTTGTGTGTGTTTTATTCGGATTACTTTGGACTTCAAAAAAAATTGAAGATTAGGAGATGTAATTTATGTGGGTAATTTTAATTATGCTCGCTTTTATCGTTCCTACTATTATTATTGGCAGTGTTGCCGCTTGGCGTGAAAAACAAAGCGAAAAAATGGCTTAAATATTTTGTTTTTTTTACTGGAAGCTGCGCTGCAAGTGCTGATTTATGACGAACGGAGTCACGCATTAACGCGGATTTACGCCGAAGAAGACGCTGATTTACGCTGATCTAGTGAGCAGACGGTATCACAAGCCGCGAAAGCGGCGTATATAATAAATTTCCTTAAGATCGCCGACCGTAGGGAGGTATGTCTGCGGTTAAATAATTTCCTTTCCAGCGGCGAACGCAGTGAGCCTTATCTATGAGAGCTAAGATGTCCACTCTTTTTTGGAAGATTTTTTATAAAGGTTCATAACCTCTTTTTTTCCTTTACGATTTTCATTGATTAACATTATATCATATGCAATTTGGGCTTTATGATCTTTTATAATTTTTTCTTGTTTTGTTTTATCATTTAAAGTTTCTCGGATTTCTTCCATGTACAACTTATCAAATAAAGCTATACCACTATCGTAATTAATAATTTCTTGTATTTTTTTAGGATGCTCTTTTTCTAAAATACTTTTGTATTTTTCTAAATAAGTATTTTCAAAAGTTAAAGCTGCTATTTTCTTTTTCTTAATTTTATCTTTTTTCTTCCAGTCCTTTAAATAAGAATTAAATAAATTTATTATCTCTTTAGGCAACATCCCTTTATTTGTACAATCTTGTATATATTGCTCCATTTCCTTTTTTCCTTGACGCCTTGCATCATCTATATCACTCTGTTTATCAAGTCGATATGTTATTTCTTTTCTTTGTCTATGCCGTTTCATTTCACCATTTTCATCTTTTGATTTCATTATCAATCCCCTTCTTTATCATATTCCAAAATTTTTACAAACTGGAAATTAATACCTTTATTAACCTTTTCTGCTTTTACATGGAATTCTGCAACTCGATCATCAAAGAAAATATCTAAACTAACTACTTTTAGCCTATTTCCATTTTTATCTAATACTACAAAATCATCTTTATCAACACCAAAAATGCGATAACAATATTTTGTTTTTTCAGCAAGGCTAGCAAAACAACAATCAATTAACTTGTAATCTGATGGCAACTCATCCACTATTTGCAATAAATCACCACACCATGTTTCTGATAAATTTTCTGTGGAATCATAAGTTACACCCTTTAAAAAAGCCAATCTAGAACCACCGCCAGTCTCTGTAAGTACAGGTATGGGGTCTATTGCAGTTACTATATTTTCAAGTATAAATTTTGATTTACTGTGATAATCTGCAAGATCAACTGCCAATTTTTTTGTGTGATTAATAAGAAAACCACTGTATTTAACAGAATGATTAGTATCCCAATCGAAATAGGCTAATGCCTCATCTTCTACATTAATATCTTCCCATAAATTATAGTTTTCATTAACAAATTTCACTTTATCTTTTATTTTTTCATAATAATCTTCTTTTTCTATGTTTTCATAATTCATAACAAAATCTTCAAAATTAACATAGGTAGATATACCAAGTAAATCCTCTGTTTTTGAAAAATCTTGAATATTATCTTCTTCTACCACATCTAAGCCACCCCACATAATTCGATATGGCTTTTGGCGCAGCAAATAATGCATAGAAAAAACTGCTCCGCTGTGTGCATAACAATTTGCATGAAATTTGTCTGCATCATAAACACTTCTTATTTTTGCTTCAATGTCATAAGCACAAGCAAAAAATATTACACCCATAAATTCCTCCTAGTACTCGCAGAGAAATCCCTGCTAGCGTTGATTTGAGACTATAAAATGTCGGCATATTTGTCGTTACCTTAATCATGTAAAAATGATAAGGTAGTTATATAGGTACCCATAGTGTTAAAACACTAGGTAATATAATTATAATAAATATATAATAACTTATCAAGGTGGTTGTCCGTAATCAGTACATATAGGACACAAGCCCTCTTGGAACGGATACTCCCATTTTAGCAGAAAACTCAGCCGGAGTCATCTGACCCAAAGCCTCGTGCGGTCTGTAATG
>Ga0099364_10001681_pt1 | contig 36187 bp, 26 predicted proteins | sample TergutTh196P3_FD_73070 | JGI IMG/M metagenome (GOLD analysis project Ga0099364, IMG submission 73070) | Microcerotermes parvus P3 segment gut microbial communities from Pointe-Noire, Republic of the Congo - Th196 P3 | ecosystem: Host-associated > Arthropoda: Insects > Digestive system > Gut ... | reverse complement strand
AGCTCATAACAGAACAAATGGGCAGCGGTGATAATTATGACACGATTAAGAAAGTTATAAGCATAATAATTACGGAAGAAACGCTGATTGCTGATAGCCCGGAATATCATCATCGTTTCGTAATGTTTGACCAAAAATCGGACGTTGAGTTTTCTGATTTGTTGGAAATACATACGCTTGAGTTAAGTAAATTGCCGATTGATACGGACGGCACAGAACTGTACGATTGGGCAAAGTTTATTAACGCCGAAACAGAGGAGGAATTAGCCATGATTGCTGAAAGAAATCCGCAATTTCAACCGACTGTTGTCAGATTGCGTGAGTTGTCTGCCGATGAAAAGGCGCGTGATTTGTATGAACGTAGGGAGAAGGCACGGCGTGACCATAATATGTTTGTTCGTGGAGCTAAGCAAGAGGGGATTATTGAAGGGCGTAGAGAGGGTTATGCCGAGGTTGCGAGAAACCTTATCGCAATGAATATGCCTATGTGGCAAATTGAAAGAGCCACTGGCTTGACACATAAGGAAATTGAACGCTTGCAGCTGCATTAAAAACCAACGTTAATTGTGAGGGACGGGCAAAAAAATCGGGACGGGCAAGCCCGTCCCCTACAATTGTCAACTGTCAACTGTCAACTGCCATCCTGCATCCACAATAATTCTGCCGATAGAGTGCGTGTTTTTTTGACAGTTCTATTGATTTTTTATAACCGTCTTTCTTCTTGAAATCTGCTGAAAGGGGGTTTATTTTTTTGTGTTCGCCTATTTGCTTCATGATTGCGTTTATTTTTTCGGCGTTTTTATGGGGGCTTACTGTCAGCGTTGTCCCGAAAAAGTCGAACCCGTTTTCTTTTGCAACGGTTGCGGTTTCAGAAAGCCTTAGCTTGAAGCACACGTCGCAACGTCTCGCGCCCTCGGGTTCGCTTTCTAATCCGCAAACGGCGTTGTGAAATTCACGCGGCTCATAACGCGTTTCAATGTGCTTTATATTCAAAATGTTTAACAGCCGAATTTGTTCGCTATAACGCTTTTCATATTCCAAAACAGGCGAAATGTTCGGATTAAAATAAAAAACACAAACATCACAAATTTCAGTCAACACGCTAATCACATAGCTACTGCAAGGCGCGCAACAACTGTGCAACAAAAGCTTAGGCTTTTCGACATAGTTTGCTATTTTCTTTAGCGTTTCATTAAAAACCACAAAATTACCTCTTTTTTCTTTACTTTTTGAAATATATGGTGTATAATATACTGGAAGTTCTTTCTTGGAGGTTGAAAAGATGAATATGGATTTTCCGCGAGTTTTGACACTTTTGCGCAAGGAGAAAAAAATCAGCCAAAAGCAAGCGGCTGAGGATTTAAAGCTCAACCAGGCGTTGCTTTCGCATTATGAAAAGGGTAAGAGGGAATGTGGGTTAGCTTTTTTAGTGCGTGCGGCTGATTATTATAACGTTTCTGCTGATTATTTATTAGGGCGAACAGCCGCGCGTGACGGGAGCGTTATCGCGAAAGAGGATTTAGTTCCAAAAGATGTAAAAGCAGACCGCGAATTAGGCTCGTTTTCAACGGCAATGTCAAAGCGAATTATAATAAGTGGGCTTGATATTGTCTTCTCACTTGCGGCACGAATTAAAAACCAAACTCTGACGGCGAGCATTATTAGGATTTTAAATCTTGCTGTTTATCGGGTTTTTCGTCTGTTGCACGCCGCAAATCCCGCTCACACATCGGAAATGTTCGCTCAAAGCCTTGATATGGCTTTACGCTTCGCATCAGCACATTCCGACATAAGTGAGGCGGCGGCACTCGATTCGTTCACCGAAAACAAAAGCAACATCGAAATTTCAACCCACACAATCGAACAAGAATATCAAAAACAAGGAACGGCACTTTTGAGTTTAATTAAAGGGGCGCAGACTTGAAGCCCCTCAACTGCCTAACTACCTCTTTTTTCAACAAAACCGTTTCAAGTTCGCTGTCGTGGGCATCGAGGATTGCGGCTATTACTGCAATCCCTGCTATGGGGGAGTTGGCTAATTGCTCTATGTTTCCTCTGTTTATGCCGCTTATGGCGACTGTTGGGATTTTTACGCTTCTTGCGATTTCACCTAATTTTTCTATACTTGTTCTGTGGGTTTTTACTTTGACTGTCGGCTCAAAAATCGCTCCTGTCCCGAGATAGTCCGCACCCTCTTTCTCTGAGCTTTGTGCGCGTTCAATGGTTTTTGCTGTTGAACCCACTATTTTACTTTCGCCCAAAAGCCGCCTTGCATCTGCCACACTCATGTCATCTGTCCCCACGTGAACGCCGTCTGTTTCGGCGATAAGTGCCACGTCAACGCGGTCGTCTACCACTAAGGGGACATTATATTTGTGGGTAACTTCCATCATTCTTTTCGCCATGTTAATATATTCTTGTGTCGTGCATTCTTTTTCCCTTAATTGCACTAAGCCGACACCGCCTTTGCATGCCTGTTCCACCTTTGTTAAGAGTTGTTCAAAAGTAAGGTTTGTGCTGGGGCGGTCGGTTACTAAATAAAGAGTCAAGTCAAGATTCTCGCGGTAGTTCATTGCTTTTTATTCCCCTTTCTTTCTTAGGCTTCTCATATGTTTTGCCGGTCAGTTCAATTTGTATTTCAGCTAACTTGCCGTTCACTGACAAAATTTTGAGTAATATGTAGGCGATGCTCCCACCCATTATGCTTGCTATGGTAAAACTCGGGGTATAGAAAAACAAGAACAAATCCGGCCGCCCGACAAATAGTGTCATTACAGGATAAGACACTATTGAGCCGATGAGACCCGTTCCCACCACCTCGCCTAAGGTTGCGGCGAATAGTTTGCCTTTGCTTAACTTGTACAGAATACCTGCTAACAGCGCGCCGAAAACTTGACCGGTGATTGCAAGAGGAGGAATACCCATTACACTCATACGAATAATTGCTGTAATGAAGGCGTTAGCCAATGCGTACCACGGCCCTAAAAACACGGCGCAGACGACATTCACAAGGTGCGCCGTGGGGGCGAACCCCTCAAAACGCAAGATTGGCGAAATGACAACACCTATGGCGACAAACATTGACAGCATTATTGACTTTTTAAAGGCTCTGCTATTTTTCATAAGTCTAATTCCTTTCCTTCAAGAATGGCGTTGGTTGTTCTCACAGCGCACATTTTGCCGCACATTGAACAGCTTCTCTCGTTCTCAACCGGCACGCTCTCGCGATATCGTCTTGCCTTTTCGGGGTCTATGCTGTGTTTATACATCTCTTCCCAGTCAATCTCTCTGCGCGCCTTTGACATTTTATTGTCAATAACGCGCGCACTTGGTATTCCCTTAGCAATATCAGCCGCGTGAGCCGCAATTTTAGCTGCTATAATCCCCTCTTTAACGTCCTGCAAATCCGGTAGCCGCAAATGCTCTGCCGGTGTGACATAACAAAGAAAATCCGCGCCTGCCGCCGCCGCGATTGCTCCGCCTATTGCCGATGTAATATGGTCGTATCCGGGGGCAATGTCGGTGACGAGCGGCCCCAATATGTAAAACGGCGCATTGTGACACAACCGCTTTTGCAGAACCATGTTCGCCTTAATTTCATTGATTGCCATATGCCCGGGGCCTTCAACCATAACCTGAACGTCACGCGCCCACGCTCTTTTAGTGAGCAGCCCCAATTCTATAAGCTCGGTTATTTGTGAGCTGTCTGTGCTGTCGGCAATCGCGCCCGGTCTCATCGCATCTCCTAAGCTTATTGTGACATCATATTTCCTGAAGATATCCATTACAGCATCGTAATATTCATAGAACGGGTTCTCTCTGCCGGTGAGTTCCATCCACGCGAAAAGCAGAGAGCCGCCCCGCGAGACAATGTTCATCAATCTGCCGCTTTCTTTGAACACAGATATGGTTTTTCGGTTGATTCCCGCATGTATTGTCATGAAGTCAACCCCCTGGCGCGCATGGAGTTCCACGACATCTAAAAAGTCTTGCGCGCTTATGTTCACAAGCTCTTTTTCGAGATAGCCTATGGCATCATAAATGGGAACCGTTCCGAGCATGGCGGGCGAGTGTTCAATCAATTGTTTTCTAAACTCAAAAGTTTTGCCGTAATTGCTCAAGTCCATAATCGCTTCAGCTTTCAGTTCTATTGACAGTTTAACTTTGTCGAACTCTTTTGAATAATCGGCGCAGTCGCCCGACACGCCGAGGTTGACGTTTATTTTTGTGCGCAACCCCTCTCCCACCCCTTCGGGGCTTAAAGACTTATGGTTGATGTTGGCGGGAATGGCAACAGCCCCTGCCGCCACGCGCGCTCTTAAGCTCTCTTCAGATATTCCCTCTTTGTACGCGACAATTTTGAGTTGCTCTGTTATAACCCCGTTTTTCGCCGCCTGCATTTGTGTTTTATAGCTCATGACATTCCTCCTAAAAAATATATAATTCAACAAAAAAGCGCGCCGTTGAGAGCGCGCTTAAAGCACAAAATTTCTCCCTACGTTGGCATTATCCAAATCAGGTGCGGTCGGTGTCTTATCGGACACCCTCTCAGCCGTCATAAAACAGCTCCCGTAAACATATTATCATTTCAAATCCGTCCGCGTAAGCGGACACAATAACTGTCAACTCTCAACTGTCCACTGTCAACTGTATCAGCCTTCAATTATAGGCTCATTATCTCCTTCAAGCCCATCCATAAATTCATCGTCAGTGTCAAAGAAATGCTCAAATTCTTCGTCATCACCTTCAAATATTTCATCAAACTCATCAAAGTCAAATTCTCCGCGCCTTCTAAATTTGTCTTTAAGCAATAAAAGCGTTATTATCGCACCGCTGATAACCGCAATAATCCCCAACACCCCTAAGAAAAAGTTTTTGTTTTTCATCTGCCTTTAACCATGCCTTTCCAATTTAATAGTACCATTATATCACAGTTTATTAATTTTTTCAACCCTTTTTATGAAATTTACTTTTTAATTATTTTGAAAGCTTGGTTTTGCTATTTTACACAAAAATATGTGTTACCCTCGCAAGCCTTCGACTTCTTTTTTGGATAATCCTGTTGCCTTCGCAATTTGGTCGAGCGGTAAGCCTGTGCCTAATAAATTTCGTGCAATTTCAATATTCCTCTCACGCCTTCCCTTCCTCTCTGCATTCCGTAAAGCCGATGCTTCATTAAATCTCGCTCGTTCACGAAGACGTGCGACTTCCTTGAACTCGGAAGTGGCGGCAACTGTTTTATAAGCTTGAATCGCTTCTTGCATTTCATCAACTCCCAACTCTTCAATTTGTTTCAAATCTTCTTCAGTTTTTGCTTTGAACAATGCAAGCCATAATCTGAGCCTATCGGTTTTAGATAAAGCTTCCAATGGCAGTTTAGGCAACTCGAAATAATGCAGACAAAATTTATCTGTTAACTGTGTATGACGAGTGGCTTCAAGTGCGTGAAACTCTGAATGAAAGCCGGAATAATCTTTAAACATCGTGAAATTTACTATGCTGATAATAATCGTCTTCGGTAAATCCGAGTAGGTCTCACCTTCTTGTAAAGCTGTAGAATACTCACGAGCCCAGTAATAAAGCGAACGTTCCGGAAAGTCGCCCTCGTCATTGATTTGAATTTCAAGGTCAACCCGCAGACCGTTTACTATCATGTTAATATCAAGACGGCAAAACTTGTCGCCCCATGTTTCAGGTGGAATTTCGGGGTTGCGAATTTGAAACAGCTCAATGCTGTCAAGAGCAAGCCCAAGTAGCGTGGCTACGAGACTTTTTAGCAATTTAACATGCTTTGTGAAGACCATCTTGAACAGCAGGTCATAAGTGAATTTATATTCGAGTTCAGTCATAAAACGCAATCACCTCTCTTTTTTGTATAGTATACCACACTTTACCGCATTTGTCAAATGTTTGTCAAATTCGGTACGGGCAAGCCCGTCCCCTACAAGTCGTCCGCGCAAGCGGACACCACAACTGTCAACTCTCAATTGTCAACTGTCAACTATATAAATACTTCCGAAGCGTTTCTATTACTTTATCTATATCAAGGGGTTTGCCGATATGGTCGTTCATTCCTGCTGCGAGACATGCTTCGATGTCGTCTTTAAAGACGTTTGCTGTCATTGCTATGATTGGCAATTCACGCGTGCGTTCGGTTGGCAGTGCGCGAATACGGCGTGTTGCTTCGAGACCGTCCATTTTGGGCATTTGCACGTCCATGAACACAACGTCATATTTATCGGGTTCTTTTTCTACTATACCCAATGCCTCTTCACCGTTTTCGGCGTAATCAATTTTAATGCCCGTGTCCTTGAGCAACGCCGTTAATATTTCGCGGTTAATTTCAATATCCTCGGCGAGCAAAAGTGTTTTGCCTGAAAACTCACCTTCTTCTTCCTCTTTATGGCGATTTTTTGCGATTTTTTCGATGCCTAAACATTCGTTTATCGAGTCAATAATGGTTGATGCCATAAGTGGTTTGAGCAGATATTTGTTCACCCCCGCTTTGCACGCATCGCCTTTAATTTTATCCCAGTCCATAGCTGTTATCATGATTACAACCGCTTGTTTTCCATCGCGGAGTTGTCTGATTTTTTCTGTCAACTCAATGCCGTTCATGCCGGGCATACCCCAATCTATGAAATAAATGTCATAGCTTTCGTTCTCTTCTATAATGCGGCAAGCCTCGTGCCCATCTGAAGCAACGTCGCATTTTATATTCATCTTTTTAAACAATTCTAAAAATTGAGCGTGAACTTCAATAGTATCATCCACCACCAAAACGCGTACGTTATTTTGATTTATTGTCGGTGCGAGGAGAGATGCAGGGCTTTTGCTTCCGCGGCGTGCCTTGAGCGTGAAGATAAACCGCGCGCCCTTGTTAAGTTCAGACTCGACCCAAATTTCACCGCCCATTAACTCGACAATGCGTTTTGATATTACAAGCCCTAAGCCTGTTCCGCCGTATTTGCGGCTGATTCCGCTTTCGGCTTGCTCAAACATATCAAAAAGCTTCTTTTGTTGCGCGGGAGCGATTCCTATTCCATTGTCGGCAATTTCAATCCTCAACGTGCAAATCGAATCGGTTTCATCTTCCAAAACAGCCTTGAGACTGATTTCGCCGCCTTCGGGTGTGAACTTTACCGCGTTTGACAAAATGTTTGTGATGACTTGAGCCAAACGCTGGTCATCTCCAAAAAGAAATGAGGGAATGTGTTTGTCTATATCGACAGAGAAGTGCTGCCGTTTTTCGTCTATGCGGAAATTAGCTATTGTAATCACTTTATTAAGAATTCTTTCAAAACTGAACTCGATTGAAGACAACTCTAATTTATTTGCCTCAATTTTAGCCATATCAAGAACATCATTGATTACCCCGAGAAGGTGAGAAGATGCATCGCTTATTTTCTTGAGCGCGTCATTTTTTTCTGCTGTAGAAGTTGCCCTTTTTCCTATTGCCGTCATGCCTATTATTGCGTTCATGGGCGTTCTCATTTCATGGCTCATGGCAGACAAAAAGTCCCCCTTCGCCTTAGCGGCGGTGGTTGCCGTTTCAAGTGCTTTTTGCAAATCTTCTTTCATCTTTGTTTTTTCGGTTATATCGCGCGAAACACCCACAAGCCCGATTGTTACACCGTCTTGTATAATCGGGGCTTTGGTTGTTTCAAAATATCTCAAAGAGCCGTCATAGGCGGGTATCCAATGCTCATCTACAAACTTATCGTTGCTGTCAAAAATGGTTTTGTCTTGCGCAATCATTGTTTTTGCAATTTCAGGGGGAAAATGCAACCCGTCTATATCATCTTTACCTATAACGTCATATACGTTGACGTTTAGATATTTAGCGGCAGAAAGATTGAGCAATGTGTATTCTGATTTTAAATTTTTGCCGAACACAAAGTCTGGCATTGAATTAATCATAGTTTGGAGTGTGTTTTTTTGAATTGAGAGTTTGAGTGACTGCTGTTCAATCTCCCCTACCATTTCGTTGCGGAGCAGGGCGTTAGCAAAAAGCAGGCCGCATGAGCGCAGAATGTTTACCTCTTCTTCGGAAAAAACACGCTGCTTTGTATAATCATCAATGCAACACATTCCCCAAAAATTATTTTCTATGAAAATTGGAATGATTAGTGCTGATTTAATCTCGAATTTGCTTAGAAAGTCGCGGTCTCGGTCAGCAAGATGTTCAACAGGGCCGTTTATGCACTCACCGCGCGACATTCTCTCCTCCCAGCCGGGTGTTGAGTTATAGGCGAATTTTTTTACGGTAATGTCGGTAATAAGACGATTATCTCTTTCACGCACCCAATAGCTGCGCATGATAGCGTGAAGCTCTCCTCCTTTGAAGGTGTTTTGCCAGATTTCAACGCAGTCGGCATTTACGCCTTGCCCGATTATTCCCATTGCTTCAAGCAACACGTCTTTAAACGGCGCGTTGTTTTCGGCTGTCAGCAACACGTTTGAGACGCTGTTTACCGCGCGCAGAAGGCGGTCACGATGATTGATTTCTTTCATCATTTTCTCGTGTTCGCGCAAATCGCGAGTGTAACCTGCCACGCCGAAACCATCTTCATACTCAACCCTAATCAGCGTAATTTCAGTGGGCATGAGTGAACCGTCAAGCATTTTATATGTCCAATCAAGCACATGAATGCCCTCATCAAGGGCTTTTTTTACGCTTTTAATTGCTTTTTCTTCGGTTTTTTGACCATCGGGCTGAGTTTTAGTATAAAGCTCGTGGTATCTGTCTAAATAATCTTGTTTGTCTTTAAACCCGAACAGCTTTACTGCCGCTTCGTTGCAGTCTATTTTTTTGAAATTGTTGTCCCACAATTGGCAGCACAACGGGGTTTTGTCAAGAAGGATTTTTGAGCGTGCGTTAGCTTTGGCGACTTCTCTCTCCATTTCATCGCGGATAATGGCGTTAGCGAACAAATAGCCCGCCGAACGCAATATTTCTGAAACGTTTTCATCGAAAAATCGTTCGTTCTTGCGGTCTTCAAAAAGCCCGAACCCCCAAAGAAACCCGTTGATAAATAATGGTGTTATATAAGCTGAAACAACGCCGAAAGACTTTAACATCTCAGCTTCTTGAAGTAGTTTTGTCGGGCTGTTTATAGAATCGCCGTTCTTAAATATTTCGGGCCAACGCGGTGCGAGTTTTGAAAAGGGAACGTCTCCCTGAAGCAGTGGTTGTGGGGTGGTGGTTCCACCGGATTCTCTGTCCCACCTGTAGAGTTGGCGTGCGTATAAGCCGCTTGGTTTTTCGATATTACGCCATATAGACAAGCGGTGAAGCCCCGTGACATCGGCAATCGGAGAGACACTGCCCATCATTGTGTCGGTAAAGCTTTTTTTACTTTGAGAAAGAAAAGCAACGGCGGCCTCGTTTAACGCCAGCAACAATTTCTCACGGTGTTCAAGTGCTATTTGCGCTTGCTTTTTTTCGGTAACGTCTCTTATCGCCCCCGACACCCTAATCGGTATGCCTTCGCTGTCGCGCAAAGTCGTTCCAAAACCGTCATAATGGCGATATTCGCCGTTTTTATTTCTCAGGCGATATTCAATATTATACGGCGTATTTCCCGTGCGGTCGTTTATGTGAGAGGCGAAAGCCTTAAGCGACACCTCTTTGTCATCGGGGTGCAGACACTCAAACCAACTGCGAAGCACATCAGGAAAGTCATTCTTATCCGAAAAGCCGAGCATAGCGCGAAATTCAGGCGACCAAACAAACCGATTATCTAAATTAACCGGGTCATCAACAACCACGTCCATTCGCCAAAGCGCGATTTTCATAGCTTCACTCGCTAATTTATAGTTAGTTATATCATATTCAATCGCCTTAAATTCGCTTAAAAGTCGTTGTTGCTCTTTTAATTTCATTTTAAGGATTGTCGGGGTGAGTGCCTTAGGAACTTTATACTTTTTGGCTCCAAACATAAATCAAGCTCTCCTTTAGTTAATTGTCAATTGTACATTGTTAACTGTCAATTTTCAATTTTCAATTGTCAATTGTACATTGTCAATTGTCATCACCTGCCTGTCCGGACTCGAACCGGAAATCTTCAGAGTCGGAGTCTGACGCATTATCCATTGTGCTACAGGCAGTTCTATAGCAGTTACGGTTTTAATCGTAACTGCTATATTATATTCATTAATCGGTTTATTGTGCTAACAATGATTCAGCTGCGGCGAGTTTCGCGCTGTTGCAGAATATTTCCATAGCACTTTTCAATTCTTCAACAGACGGAAAAGTCGGGGCAATACGCACATTGCGGTCTAACGGGTCTTTTCCGTAAGGGAATGTCGCCCCTGCGGGAGTCATTACAACCCCGGCATCTTTCAAGAGAGCCACCATGCGTTTAGCGGTATTGGGAATACCGTTATATGACACAAAATAGCCGCCCGACGGCTTATTCCAACTGCCAATTCCCAACCCCGACAACTCTGAATCAAGGGTATCTAACACCATTTTGAATTTAGGACGAAGAATGTCGCGATGTTTAGCCATATGTTCCATAATGCCGTCATAATCCTTAAAGAATTTGGCATGTCTTAACTGATTGAGCTTGTCGTGACCTATTGTTTCAATTGCCATTTGCTCTCTTGTGAGTTTCATGTTATTAGCACTACCTGCCATAATGCCTAATCCGCCACCCGGGAACGAAATTTTTGAGGTAGACGAGAAGATATAAACCATGTCTTCTTTGCCCGCTTTTTTACACTCGTCTAATATGTTAAGAAGTGAGTCAACCTCTTCGTATATATAATGCACAAGATAGGCATTATCCCAAAAAATTCTGAAATCATCAGCTTTGGGGTTTAAGTTGGCGAATCGCTTGACTACATCGTTTGAATAGGTAATGCCATCGGGATTTGAATAGAGAGGGACGCACCAAATGCCCTTAATAGCTTCGTCTTCGCTCACTAATTTTTCAACCGCATCCATATCGGGACCATCGGCTTTCATGTCAACTATAATCATTTCGATTCCGAGTTTTTCACAGATGGCGAAATGGCGGTCATATCCCGGTGACGGGCATAAAAATTTGATTGCACCACCTGTTAACCAGGGGCGTTTTCCTCCGTAAACACCTTGAATCATCGCGCGAACAACCGCATCGTACATCAATTTAAGGCTGGAGTTTCCGCCGATTATAATCTCGCTCATCTCAACGCCCAACATTTTCAAAAACAGCCGCTTAGCTTCGGGAATACCATCAAGAATCCCGTAATTGCGACAGTCAAATCCGTCCTCGGACAAATGGTCGCCGTCAAGACAGTGAATTAACATCTCGTTTGTTAAATCTAACTGGTCGGGCCCCGGTTTTCCTCTCGACATGTCAAGAGCCAACCCCCTTGCCTTATACTCTTCATGTTTTTTTTCAAGTTCTGACTTTAACTCGTTCAACTTCTCTTTTGAATAATTGTACATAAATCCACCCCTTCTTTATTATTACTAACCTATGATAACATATTTCTTTTAAAAATGCAAGAAAAATTTTAGACAATTCAGCGACAATCACCAACTCTCTGTCATTTCACTGTAAACATCCCAGACTGTATAGTCGCTAAACATTGTCCATTCGGTGAGCCTTTTAGTGGTGAACGCTGTCAACGAACGCGGTCTGAACGTGTAAGAGAATGAATAGGGGACAGGCAGCGTGTCATCATCATCGTCTTCTTCATATGCGTAAAATTCATCTTCATATCTGTCTAACCCAAACTCCACAGGGTGGAATGTCTCGGTGTTATTAAAATAGGCATCGTAATATTCCTGGTCGTCATATTCTTTTCCTGCTGTGAGCCAAACGAACACAACCGCATCTTCTTTCGCGAAATTTCTCATGGTAAACGTGAGGTTTCGTGTGGCAGGCGAGTTGTTTGCCGCAATTATGGCATAGTCACCCGTAACAGGGTGGCACATAGCAAAAAACTCAAACCCCTCCACAGGGCGAACACCCCTTAGCGTTGCTCCCTCCACGGGAAGATAGCCAACATCAAGCGACAGATTTATTGTTGCTATTTGCCAAAGCGCGCTACCTATTCCCACAAAACCTTCTTGAGGATTATAAAGCTCTATTAGTGTGGGGAATGGGTTGCGAATAATAAATTTCGCGGCATTGTTTTCGATTATGTTGACAGCTATTTCATGGGATAATGCAAGATTGGCCCGTTCGGGATTGTCTTCAGCGTGTTGTGACACATCGATTAAACGCCATATTTCTTTATTAAACCGCTCATTTAACTGCACTAAATCCGCGGTTTCGACAGCCTGTGAAATTATAAGAGCCGTCGCGCTTAAAAGCTCAATGTCGGTTAGCATTTGCGCGCTTAAACTCCCGTCGTCGTCAAAAAGTGCGCCGTTGTCTTCAAGCATTTGCTCTGTGTTAATTACGACATCGGGATATGATTGTGAAATGTCACGCATAATCTCAGACTCTATGTCATCGGTGATTACAAGGCTAAATCCAACCCCGTGGCTTGAGTCAAACAGCAGTCTTAAAATTTGCTCATAAGTGTTGAAACTTTGGCGTTTATATTCTATGAGCATTTGTTCGTCATGAACTCCAAGCTCAATACCGAACTCTTTAAACTCGCGTGCGGTGTTCATCACAATGTTCGCGCCGTCAAAAATTATTTCGGGATAATCATTTTCAACAATCGCGTGGGGGTGAAATTCATAGTCCTCACCTGCAAGTGAGTCCCTGAAGTTTTCGGCGGTGATAAAATTATCGGGAGTGACTTCTTCGGGGTTATCAGAGCTGTCAGGCTCGCCGGTTGGTTCACAAGCAACGAACGCCCCCATTACAACAAACATCAAAACAAACGCGATTATAAGATTTAATACTTTCATTTTAAAAACGTCCTTTCGTTAATCATAATTATTATAATTATAGAATATTTACGCGCTTAAGTCAAGAAAGAAATTCACTATAGGTGTTTTTCCACAAATAAGTGGGTTGTTTTTTGGTTAATTTTAATTATTTTTCACAATTCAAACTATTGACAAATTTTCATAATTCTGTTATTATTAATATATGCGATAAGTAATATACGTCAAAAAACAAATTTTATAAAGGGGGAAATTTTTATGTCAAAATCTAAGAAGCTGAGATTTCTTAGTGGCATCATGGCGGCTGTCTTTCTGATGTCAAGTTTGTTGTTCGGCTCTGTGTCGGCTGACGACACAATCGGTCTAAGCGACAATATTGAAATCGGTGATGAGGGCAACGACGACATAATCAGCGAAGAGCTTGATGAAGAAACAGACGAAACTAACGAAGAAACAGACGAAAACATTGACGAAATTAACGAAGAAACAAACGAGAATGAAAACATTGACGAAAGCAACAAAGAGAGAAACGAAGAGAGCGAAACGCTCCCGGAGGAGTTAGACTTACAGTTGACGGATGTCTTTGCTCCGGGCGGCGACAAGCGTTTAGAAGGCAGTACATATGTTCCTTACATGCCGAACGCTCATGTCATTGAGGCTAATTTTAACGACTTAGTCGGCAGACCGGCATCTGTTAACCAATACGGCGACATTTCGTTTGCCGATGGGTTGATTAACTGGAAATGCCCGGGCGAAGGGACTGGTTCAAGCCCTACAAACTCTTATCATGTTCGCTATAACAACCTGCCATATAACCAACTTATAGAAGCAGGTCAAGCAGGGGGAACAGATGTCGGTATGAGTGAACCCACCCCCGATATGTATGGCGAAATTGACGGTGTTGTCATAAAAGCGGCAATGGATGCGCGTGGCGCGCCGGTTGTTAACGCTACTCAAAACGGGCGTTATTTCACCGTAAACGTGCCTGCCGGCGCGACAGGTGCGCGGCTTTCGGTTTGGGTTCACGGAAGTGGTGATGACAGAGTTATTAGTGTCAGAAGAGGAACCGACCCGATTAACGGGCAGTTAGTCGGTGCCGGACAATATGTTCCGTTTCAGTTTTTCCCCGGTTGGGTTAGCAATATGGGCGTTGTGAACAGAGGTTCAGCTGAAAACCGCCCACTGAAAATAGACTTTGACCTACCCGGAAGTGGGATGTATACATATTCCAACGCAAACACGGGGCGAATTTTCTTTATGAGACTTGAATACACCTTTGACGAACGTCCTGTTTTGACAGATGCTTCTTCTAATTTGAGAATAATCCCGGCTTCTGTTAATTTAGTCGGTAAAGAAATTCAAGTCGCTTGGAACGGAAACATCAACTGGGCAGGCGTTGACAAGGTTTCATTAACCCTTGTGGACACCTTCACAGGGCTTCCTGTTGAAACCCCCTCTTCGGCAATCGACATTCAAAAAACATGGGAAGCGAGAGTTGGCGAGAACAAAATATTGTCTCACCCAATTCCGCGTTCGGGGACATACAGGCTCACGCTGTTAGGCTCAAGAGAAACCGGCAGGGGCGCGGGTATGCTTGACCCCGGCATCGTCAGCATTGACAACTATAATGACGGCTTCGCGATTGAGTCTCCCCCTTATCCCGGAATAAACGACCCGGGATACTCCGCGATGGTTCAGCTTGAAGACCCTGTAATTTTGACAACCTATCGCGATAAATTTAAACAAAACGACTATATCATAAAATGGTTTGCCGTTCCTGAAGCGACAAGATATGAGCTTCAAATGAGACAACCAATAGCATCGGCTACCAACTGGGCAAATGCTAGAACATTATATGATGGCCCGGCAAACGACTTTGTGCTTGACTTGATGAGCGGCATTGAAGTCGGCGGACAGCCAATAGTCATAGGCAACGAATATGATTTCAGAGTGTTGGCATTCCGTAACGAAGGCCCCTCTCATGACCCCGTCATCGACAGGGTTGAAGGAACAAGAATAAGAGTTGCACTCGACTTTAAAGACCGCATTTGGCAGTACGGCGTTATCGGAAAAGGCTTTGAAGGCTCAACCCTTGGCGCGCAAGCTTATCGTACTTATGGCTTCACTTATCTCTATGAAAGTGAAAACGCAACTGTTTTACCGGGCGGCGTTGGCTCAATGGGAGAAGGATTAACCAACACTTCTGAAGATAAACGCGGTTTTTCCTATCACAGAGACCACCAATATCACGGCACAAACCCGGGTATGATGCCGCGACAAACTAATTATATGAACATTCCCATAAGCATTGACCCCACAAAGAGCGCGGCTGAGGGCGGCTTCCCCGGCAAAATCTATATGTCCGCGCCTATACTTACAAAATATACCGATGGGCATAACGGGTGGTCTTATTTCTACACCGAAATTGACCCCGAACGCCAAAACTGGTCGCTTGAAGCTACCTTCAAGATTGCTGACCGTGTTGAGGACACCTCAAGAGGTGGCTCAGAACCAACCGACACCCAATCGGCATTCGGTATTATCGCAATCGACATGGAATCGCAAAACGACTTACTTGCATACTTCAACTCTGTCGCTGTCGGCATGGGCAGGCATCGTTTCATCGCCCCCAACGGCACAAACACAAGGGTTGAAGGCGCACCCGGCTTAGTAGTAAAAACCGGTTGGACCGACCCCACAGGGGCTACATCACCCGATGGCATTTATTGCTGGGGATTAGACACCATGAGCTTTGACGAGTTTTATCGCTCTGCTTTGAGGAATGACCCGGTTATGCCCGGTTATGACCTAAGATGGATTTCGCACGATAGATTTTCAGTTAAAGAAATGGGCAACGAAGGTGAAACCTATGTGTTCAAATTGGAAAAAGACAACTTCGGTTTCCACGGGACATTTATAAGCGCAAGAGTTATGGACGGAATGCGCACATATTGGCAATACACCAACCCGACCGGCGAAAATTACGGCGGAACACCGTTTGTCGGTAACCCACTGAGAGCTTACGGCGAATTGGTTAGAGTTGACGCAAACGGCAATTATGTTTTCGATGAAAACGGGCAGTTTATTTTAGATAGGAATGGCAAGTACGTTCCTGACTATCATGTTCGTATTCAAGACCCCGACAGATATTTCGTTGGCTTGTTTGTCACTCGCAAAATGGCGGCAGAAATAACTGATATTAAATGGCAAGAGTTTGACCCGGATTCACAACCCAAACCCGCACCGGGGACTAATCCGCGCCCGACAAGATATCAAAGTATCAGTTTGAGGGTTGACTCATCCTCTACAACGGGTAGCCCCACATTCAACGCGGCATTTGTTTCAAACGTAACGGGGACTATTGAAATCTCCGATTCAAATTATCGCAGAGTGGCAGGGCCTCTTCCCATCGAAGGCACTAAGAGAATGGAAATTCCACTTAACTTAGACCAAGGTGTGAACAGCCTTTACGCAACCGTAAAAATAGACCGAAGCCAAGAGCAAAATCTTGAAGAAGGTTTTGAAATTGACCCGGACCAAGATGAATTTGAGCTTAGGTTCTCAATCACGGTTAGAAGTATAGCAGACCCCACCTATGCTATTTATGTTTCCCCGGGTGGCACAGTAGTTGCGGCAGGCACACGAAGCGACCCTATGGCTTTAAGAGAAGCTCTTGACTACAGTCGCCCCGGACAACAAATCATCATGCTTGGGGGAAGATATGTTATCAACAGCAGAATTAACATAGCGAGAGGAAACAACGGCGGCACACTCATGTCAGACCCCGGTTCTCATGTCGTTCTCGACTATTCAAACAGCACTAACGGCTGTCTTAACTTAAGAGGTGACGACTGGCATTTCTACGGTTTTGACATATTCGGCGGAAACACCCTTAATAACCCCGGACACAGAGGAAGACCTTTCCAAGTATCAGGGGACAATAACAGAATGGAAAGAATCAGAGTTTATGACTCTGCCGACACCGGCTTGCAAATCAGCGGTGACAGCACAGAAAGTATAGAGGAATGGCCTCACAATAACCTTGTTATCAGCTCTGAAGCATGGAACTGCGCTGACCTCGAACGTAACAACGCCGATGGTTTCGCGGCAAAACTGACCGTGGGGTATGGCAACATGTTCAAATATTGCATATCAAGCTTTAACGCCGACGACGGTTGGGATATGTTCGCGCAATCATCAGACGGGCCTATCGGGCCGACAATCATTGACAGCTGTGTGGCTTACGCCAACGGGTTGCCGAAATATGACTATGACGAAAACGGCGGTAGTTTTGTCGGGGCTAAAATCGGTGACGGAAACGGCTTTAAAATGGGTGGCGCGAACATGGCTGTCCCCCATGAAGTTAGAAACAGCATTGCTATGTACAACTACGCAATCGGTTTTGATGCCAATACTGGTTCAGGGCTTAAAGTCTATAACAGCACAGCTTTCAGAAATGAAGTCGGTATGAACCTCACCTCAAACTACAGAATGTTAGATGCTCCACCAGAACAGCATGATATGCTTAAATTCAGGGCATACAACAACCTGCTCATCGAATCAGGCGGCAGAATCAGACAAAGTGTGGATAAAACCCACCCATTAATAGGGAATGAGTTTTATCTGAACGGCATACAAAATTCTGTGGTTTCAAACGGCGGCGCTCTCATTCGCAATTCTGACGGGACTGTCGCATACGGAACTTACGACCCGAATTTGGGCGGTCCGTTCTCAGACTTTTATATCCCCGAAGTTGGTGAAATTGAACTCTTAGACGGCAGTGACCACCTTTGGTTTGACTTATTTAACAGCCAAAACCCGTCTAACCCATTCAAAGCCCCCTCAATCGCTCCCAATGGGACTATTGATATGCACGGTTTCTTATTACCAACCGAATTTACACCTATGAGCGAGCCTATTCCGACACTTGAAGCACTTCCCGGATTCACGCCCGACATGGCATGGTCATCTGAAGGGTTTCCCAAAGGTGCAGACTTCAGAAACTTGAAACCCGACCCCGGTTCAAACATCATTATTAAACCCGACAGAACCGAAGGCGGCGGCGGTGGCGAAGGCGGTGGTGGTCCCACCTTCGATGGCAGAAGAGGCGGTGGTGGCGGTGCTGCACCTGGCGCAGTCGCAACAGGTACCGGCGGTGCGGCAGGCAACACGATTTCAACCCGTGCGGCAGTAAGCGCGGTTGAAAGCGCAGTCGCGGCGGCAGTGGCTCAAGCTCAAGAAGCAGGAAGAGACACAGCGAATGTTAACGTGAATGTTCGTTTTGCAAACGTTGCAGTTGTCACAGGCGAGACTTTCGCAGCAATGGCAGCGGCTTCAAACGAATCAGGCGGCAGAATTACCCTCACCATTGACAGCTTAACGGCTGATAAATCAAGGGTTGATGTGCGTGTTATCGTTGACGTTACCAAAGCAAACGAAACGCTTAATCTTTCGGGCACTACCACCGGGGCAGTTCCAAGACAAATCAAAGAAAGATTTGACAAGTTTTTCTCAAACGTTGCTTTAGTAATTCAATTAGGGCAAAACGGCAGTTACGGTCAAGAAGCAACCGTCGCCGCGAGAGCCCCTGGGATTACAAACGGCGAGAGATTGAACTTCTACAGCTATGACAGAGCAACGAATAAATTCAGACCCTTGAGAGTATCGCAATACAGAGTCGACAAAAACGGATATCTCCACTTCACCACTTCTGAGGGTGGGACGATTGTGGTTACTAAAGGGGCGATTAAAAAGAGTTGACAGTGGACAGTTGAGAGTTGACAGTGATTGAGTCCGCTTGCGCGGACGGGATTTAAAATTAAACACCGCCCAACAAAAACCGTTGGGCGGTGTATTTCGTTATAAATTCAAATCCGTCGCCGTAAGGCGACACCGTAACTGTCAACTCTCAACTGTCCACTGTCAACTGTCTAAAAACCAACCCCGTGGTAAGTTTAGGATAAAAGTATGTAGACTTTTGCGGCATTTTCTCGCCGTTGGCGGCGACATCGCGAATTTCGCTTATGCGCGTGGGGTTCAGCAAAAAGGCGCAATTTGCATTTGCCGAGTCCACTGCCGCTAACGCTTCGGCAATGGTTTTTGTGTAAACGAGATTAGTCTGATTCGTCATGTTCTCTTTGTCAATTCCTAAAATTCTGTCAAGAACCAAAGTGTGAAGAACACTCACATCTAATCTCTCAACCGGCGAATCCGGCGAGCCGCCGGTGGCAAACCGTGAACAAGTTTGCTTTATTTGCAACAGCTCACTCGCTGATTTATCTTGAGCTTCCGTAGACGGCGAATCTCCAACACTCACGCCCTCTTTCAGCACAATCAAAGTATAGCTATCTTTGGTGTAAATTAAGAACGCTTTTTTCTCATCGCGATAGGCTTGCTCTAAAGCCGCCAAAGCCATTTTGGGTGGAATGTCTTGCGTGACATCAAAAAACTCGGCGCACTTTTCAAGACACGCGGCATAATCAAAGTTTGCTAACCCACGCACAATTCTATGAGTGGGGAAAACCACTAATCCGGGGTTTTCAATATTAACCAACATCATGGGAACGTACTCAGACGCTCCCATAGACACGCCGCGATTTGCCAAATTGTTTCGATAATTCAGCGCGGTCTCATAACGATGATGACCATCGGCAATATAGATTTTCTTGTCCGCCATGAGGGTGGTTACTTTTTCGATAAATTTCGAGTCCGACACGCACCAAAGTCGATGGGTAACATTGTCCCCGTCAGTGAACTCGCTGTCGGGCGCGTTTAAACTTTGCGCAGTTATAAGCTCAAGAATTTGGGCGTTTTCGTCCATATAAAGCGAGTAAATTTGGCTGAAATTACAGCCGGTCGCCTCCATGAGTTTTAAGCGGTCGGTTTTCGCTTTGCTTAACGTTTCCTCATGGGGCAGGATTATGCCCTTTGAAAACTCTTCAAGCTTTACGAGTGAAATAAACCCCTTGACACTGTGAAATTCGGGGCTTCCCGCGAGCTGAAACTCCATCTCATAAACGTAAAGACATTCCTCAAGAGCCGCCTTAACAAGCCCCTTTGAGAGCCAATCTTTCAGAATTTGAGCCGCCAAAGCATAAGGTTGGTCGTCGGGCGTGGTGTCGGACAACGGCTTAGGAAGCTCTAACCTTATGATGTTATGGGGATTGTGTTGCAAAAATCTCTCTCGCGTGGCTTTGTCGATAATGTCATAAGGGGGGCAACACAGTTGCGCTATAGCCCCCGCCTTCTCGGTATATCTCAGCCCTTTAAAACTTTTTATTTCAGCCATGATTTTAAATATGCCCTTTCTGCACAAATGCGCTTTAAAAGTATGCTCTCCTATTTACACAGGATTTTAATTTCAAACTTTAAGTCCTTTCAAAGAATTTATCCGCAACATTTTTTAAATTTCTTCCCACTGCCGCAGGGACAAGGTTCGTTTCTTCCTGCCTTTTGTGCGGTTGTTTTTTTGACGGGTGTGGTTGAGCCGGCATTCTCGGCATCGGGTCTTGCCGTCTGAACACGCTGTGGCGGTGCTTCGCGGCGCACTCTTGCGGTCAGCACCATACGCACTGTGTCCTCACGAATTGCCGCTATCATCTCGTCATACATAGAGAAACCTTCGTGGCGATATTCTACTACGGGGTCTCTGCCGCCGCCCATCGCGCGCAGGTGTATTCCCTGTTTTAAGTCGCTCATCGCGTCAATATGGTCCATCCATTTTGTGTCAACGCTCTTAAGCAAAACCACCCGTTCAAGCTCACGCATAATTTCAGAGCCGAATTCTTCTTCTCTTTTCTCGTGAATAGCGAAGGCGCGTGACTCTATTTCTTGCGTAATTTCTTCTTTAGTGATTTGCTCTCTCTGCTCGTCGGAATATCTGAAGTCGTTTGTGTTGGTTAAAACTCCTGCCCAACTTTCGCGCAAGCCGGTTAAGTTCCAGTCGTCAACGATGTCGCCTTGACAATAGGTGTTGACTGTTTCGGCTATAGTCTCTCTGAACATCTGCTTGATGTTTTCACTTACGTCTTCGCCGTCTAACACCTTTCCTCTTTGCTTGTAAATAGTCATACGTTGTTGGCTCATAACATCGTCAAAGTCTAAGACGCTCTTACGAATAGAGTAGTTCCTGCCTTCAATCTTGCGCTGTGAGGATTCGATTGTGCGTGTGAGGAATCCGTTTTCTATGGGAGTGTCCTCTTCGATTCTCAGTGTCTCCATCATGCCTTGAACTTTCTCGCCGCCAAACAAGCGCATTAAATCGTCCTCAAGCGAGATGAAGAAACAGCTTTCGCCCGGGTCACCTTGCCGCCCTGCACGTCCTCTTAACTGGTTGTCAATCCTTCTTGCTTCGTGTCGCTCAGTACCAACGATAAACAGACCGCCTGCTTCTTTCACTTCTTTCGCTAAGGGTTCAATTTGTGCTTTATATTCATCGTTAAGTTTTTTAAAGACCGCACGCGCTTCAAGAATATGCTCATCATCGGTTTGAGAAAAGCCCATGGCTTCAAAAATAACCTCTTCCTCAAAATCCATCTTACGCATTTTTGCACGCGCTAAATATTCGGGGTTACCGCCAAGCATTATGTCGGTTCCGCGCCCTGCCATGTTAGTGGCAATGGTTACCGCGCCCTTTTTCCCTGCTTGAGCTATAATTTCAGCTTCGCGCTCGTGGTGTTTGGCGTTAAGAATTTCGTGTTTAACACCTCTTTTTTTAAGCATTTTTGAAAACAATTCAGAGTTCTCAATTGTGATTGTACCCACTAACACAGGTTGCCCTTTTTTGTTGCACTCAACAATTTGTTCAACCACGGCGTTATATTTGCCTTTTTGATTTTTATAAACCCTGTCCTCGTGGTCGGAACGAACCATCGGCTTGTTTGTAGGGATTTCAATAACATCAAGATTATAAATGCCGCGAAACTCTTGCTCTTCTGTGAGAGCCGTACCGGTCATTCCCGAAAGTTTCTCATAAAGTCTGAAGAAATTCTGGAAGGTTATTGTTGCAAGGGTTTTGCTTTCGTTTTTGACTTTTACCCCTTCTTTTGCCTCGATTGCTTGATGAAGACCCTCGTTAAAACGCCGCCCGAACATCAAACGCCCGGTGAACTCGTCAACGATAATAATTTCGCCGTCTTTAACCACATAGTCAACATCATTCTTCATGATTCCATATGCACGGATTGCTTGATTTACGTGGTGAAGCAAGGTGATATTGTCTGGGTCCATTAGGTTTTCTATACCGAAATATGCCTCGGCTTTTTTTACACCCGTCGGAAGAAGGGTCGCACTTCTTCCTTTCTCATCTATGATATAATCACCGTCATATTGGTCGCCGTGTTCTTCTTTGCTGTCAAGCTCAACGACTTTTGTGGCTTTCATCGAGCGCGCAAGTCTATCCGCCCTTTGATAAAGGTCGGTGGATTTATCACCCCTGCCCGAAATAATAAGCGGCGTTCGCGCCTCGTCTATTAATATAGAGTCAACCTCGTCAACAATGGCAAAGTTATGCGCGCGCTGAACCTTGTCCTCTTTGCGCACACACATGTTGTCACGAAGATAGTCAAAGCCCAACTCATTATTTGTGGCATAGGTTACATCGCATTTATAGGCTTCACGACGTTCAGTGTTGTTTTTTTCGTGGGCAATCAGCCCGACAGAAAGCCCCAAAAAGTTATGAACCCTTCCGATTTGCTCTGAGCCGTATTTCGCCAAATAGTCGTTTACCGTCACTACGTGAACGCCTTTGCCGGTGAGCGCGTTAAGATAAGAGGGAAGAGCGGCGACAAAGGTTTTTCCTTCACCGGTTTTCATCTCTGAAATTCGCCCTTGGTGAAGCACAATTCCCCCGAGAATCTGAACAGGATAGGGTTTAATCCCAATTGCGCGCCACATCGCTTCACGACAGACCGCAAAAGCATCGGGCAGAATGTCGTCAAGCGTTTCGCCCTTTTCAAGTCTTTCTTTGAGTATTGCGGTTTGAGCGCGAAGTTGAGCATCTTTCATCTCGCTGTATTTGCCCTCAAGCTCTAAAACCGCCTTCTGCAACGGAATAATCCGTTTGATTTCTTTTTCGGAATAACTACCGAAAATTTTTGAAAATAATCCCATATAAAAATTGTCCTTCTTAAATAAAATCCGTCGCCAAAGGCGACTCCATAATTGTCAATTGTCAATTGTACATTGTCAATTGTTCGTCAGCTATCATGCACTGTCCGATTTTCGGCAACAGCATTTTTCAAGATTCTGATTTTAGTTCGGTCAGAGCCTGTTTCAAGCAGGATTGTGTCTTCTTTAACGCTTATAACCCTCCCGATTATGCCGCCTGTGGTGACTATTTCGTCAGCCACTTGAATATTGTCTAACATCTCTTTGGCTCTTTTTGCCCTTTTCTTCTCGGGCCTGATTAACAGGAAGTAAAACACAAGAATCATGATTCCGAAAGGCAAAATCAAAGTGAACAAGGCATCGCCCATACCCCCCGCCTCGGGAGGACTGCCAGCTGCCGCTTGTCCCTCACCGGACAACAAAAAGCCCACGCTATTTAATAAATTCATTTTCTTAAATCTCCGTTCTATATTTAATTTATTTAGTATAACATAATAATTCTCAACTGTCAACCATATTAATCATTCTTGCAATGGCTTCTTTGTTTCCCATTGAGTGGCAAGCCGGGTAAAACGCCATTGCTTTTTCAACCGGAACAATTTTGATAATTTCCTTGCTTGATGTTCCGAGCAGATTTTGCCAATATCTGTATATATAGCCTATCCAATATAATGTATCCTCGTTGATGTGATTATTATCGCTATAAGGTTTAATGGGTTGGTTTTTTTGATAAGCGGTTCTTTTTATGGGTGCCGCTCCGGCGCAGCTGTAAGGATAGACTCTTTTATCTATGTTTTCGGCAACTTCGCTTAGCATAAACTTAGTAATATAATCCACGGCATCTGCCCCTAAGTCTTGACATTCCTCAAACACAATGCCTTGATTGTTAGCCCACGCCAACTCATATGAGTCTAAGTCTTTATTAAAACCGTACTCTTCCATTAAACAAGCCCTCCCCGATAATCGTTGCCAATAAGTCACCCTCGTGTTTTTTATACAGAGCTATTTTTATTTCTTCCGCTCTCCCCGAATATTCACGTTTTTCGTTTTCAAAAATTTTTTTGTATTTTGAAACTTCGTCAGCGGTTAACTTATATGAATTCAACCACTTTAATCTCTCACAAGCTTTGTCGGATTTCAATGTATACTGAACGCCGTATTTCGACGCATCAACCATTGATATAGAAGTTGTGTCGGACAGTGTGTTGTCTAAAAAACCTTCTATTGCAGAGAATGTCCTGTCGTTTGAAATTGTGCCGATTACTATATCAAACCCCCGTAACCATGCCCTACATCTTTCTTTAATCTCTGTGTATTTCTTTCTTCCTGCAAATTCACGCCTGTGAAATGCTATGCTGATAAGCCATTCAATGTCAAGTTTAAGTTCGACAACATTTAAATTTGCAATGTCTATTTCATATTCATTCAAATAGACCGTCTCATTATGAAATGCGGCTATTTTAAGAGGATATTCTTTATCTGCGCAGGTGTAGAAACCCAAGCCGAAATCTCTCAATTCGGCGAAATCGTCTTTTAAAATCTCGCGCGCATAATCCCATTGCGGTTTTTTAACCACAGCGGCTGAAGCATGATATAGTTTTAATGGACTCATAGCCTTACCGCCTTTCAAAAAGCATTAATTCATCAGCACGTTTAGTTATTATACCCCCGTGTTCAAATTTATGAGCAACTTTTTTGGCGGCAGTGCAAATTTTATAAATTAAGTCGCCGTATTTTTCAACTGCGATTTGTGGCAACGGCACTACACCATCTGTCCAAAGCCAATCGAAATCATAATAAGGCGACATTCCTTCATATTCGCCGGTGTCGGCGTTGCGCATAAACCCATAATTACCCCAATGTCTGTCATCGTGTTCTACAAGATAGTCCACAACAAAAAGAGTTACGGCAGCCTCCCCAAACAAACTAATTGCTTTTTCGCGTGGATTTTCACCTTCTTTAACAAAGCCCGACTGTTCCATAGATTCAAAGTAGCGATAGACGCAGGTGAAATTAGTGACTAACAAACCTTCTTTCACAAGTCGCGTTTCGGGAATGTGTTTTATTCCGAGTGCATTGCACAATTCATAAGGCTCTATTTCTTTAAAAGAGCCTACCTTCAACAGAGTTTTGCTGTTAAGCCACTTTTTATCCGCCGCGCCGTTGACAAACAGGGTTGAAATCGCGCCGCCCTTAAAAGGGGCGCGCCCATCCCATTCCTCATTAAAATATGGCGTGATTTGAGCGAACGTCACAGACTCGTCGGAACGTTTAAGCCAATAACAGTCGGACAAAGACAACGCCCTTGTTACCATGTTCGTTTCTTTCGTGTGTCGGTCTGTTCCGAAAGCTCGCAACATTAACCGCCGCGCCGATGTGTTTGAACCCATCGAATATCTCGTGTTGAACCATTCGTTGAAGTTCATGGTTTTGCGTAAAATGCCCCCGGGAACAAGGCTCTCGTTAAGAATTAAATCATTGCCAACATCAAAAACAGGAACGTCTTTACACATTAGTAATAAATTTTCAACACCCCACGCCATCAACTCGTCACCGCTTCAGGCGGGACTTCTCCGAACCGCTCATAAATTACTTTTCTCGCCTTTTCGCGCGATATTGCGTGACCGATGAGCTTTGTTTTTCTAAGCTCAACACAGTCGTTAAGCGGTTTTAAGACCGCATCATCGGCAATTATTATAAGGGGAACATCTGCGGTTTTCTTTGAAAGTCGCAGATTTTTATAAAACTCGAACAGCCCTATAAAGTCAGTGCCTATGCTGTAGATTACCAACTCTATGTCTTCAGTCGCCACAACTTGCTGTGCGTTTTTGACAGAGCTTGTGGCTTTTATAGAAAATCCGGGGTCAAAATATCTTCTCATACGATTGATTTCTATAACACCGCCGCTAATCAGCAAAACCTTTTTACTCATGATGCGCCCCCTCCCATAGCTTACCACTTATAAAACTTAGCCTTGTTTTTCCCGTCTTGACGTGCAAGACCTAATCCCATGTCACAATTTTGATAAAGGTCGGCATACCCGACACCGTGTCTCTCTGAAACGGCAAGCCCGATTGATACATACATCGGCTCTTTCGCACGCTTCAACATAGCATCAACAATACTCGTGCCTAAAGTTTCAACCTCGGCTTTTGTTTTAAGGTTAGGTGCGAAAACGATAAACCCGTCGCAGGTTGAAGCCACCATTACCTCATTTTCAACTATATCGGTTACGGCTTCTTTGCAGGCTTTTAAGGCATTGTTGCTCACCTTACTTCCGGCGTAGCTATAGCGGTCAACTTCAATGAGCATAAGCGCGCCCTTTTTGCCTTCATTAAGCATTTCTATAATCTGTTCTTCGGCAAACTGTTTTTTGTGTAACCCGGTGACGGGGTCTAACCGCTCATAAGGCTTTCCGAATTTTAATAGTACGTTTTGAATTTTTCTGCAAAACGAGATTGGTTCAACCGGTAATTTAGCAAAATCACTCACTTCATATTTGTGGGACTTTGAAATCATTTCGGCAGTAACGTTAGCGGTTATAATAACAACCGGAATTGACTTTAGCGGCTCTTCTCTTTTTCTGAGGTCGGCAAAAAAGTCAAAGCAATTGCTCTTTTTATGATTAAGCGTTGATAAAATCAAATTCGGTTGACGTTTAACCAAAATTTCAAGTGCTTCGGTGGTTGAGTCGGTTGCATCAACTATATAATCAGACGATAACACCGCTTTAAAGATGGCATTTGTATTTATTGAATCACTAATAATTAATATACTCTTCTTCATTTTTTCAGTTCCCCCTTTTCAAAAATTTTGCACAGATTTTGCACAGATTAAAAAAGCTCCGGTTCGCCAGCGCGTGATTTATTGCAAATTAAAGACAAGCTTTCCCGGTCTGCCACCGGCGGCTCGCCGGTCAAAAAGTCTATCATACCTGCCGGGATGTTGACGTTTGAGCATTTTACGGTTATTTTATCGCCGATTGTGTAGCAGGAGTTTTTCCCTTTAAGTGCTAAGCTGTGTTCAACGGTGTAGTCGTCCGGTGGCAGTGTTGATATGTCCACCCTACCTTCTACGGTGTTAGCGAGTCTCACAAAGAACCCGTTTGCAATAACGCCCGAGACAATCCCCTCAAATTCTTGTGATTTTTTGTCGCTCATATATTCTGCCATATAAAACTTAGCGCAATCACGTTCAGCGGCAATGGCAACAAGCTCAGCGGCGGAGGACTTAGCACAAACAGCCCCCGAAATTTTAGCGTATTTTTTAACTATTTGAGCTTTAGGTTCACCGGCAATATGAGCGGAAATTACCCTATGAATAAACAAATCGGGATAACGCCTTATCGGCGAGGTAAAATGTGCATATTCGTCTGTTGCCAACCCAAAATGCCCCAACGGCTCTTCACTGTAGCGCGCTTTCATCATAGTGCGTAATACAAGAGTATTGACTATTTCCGCTTTTTCGCTGCCCTCTTGGCGTTTCAGCAATGCTGCAAGATGAGCCGCTTTGCTTTTCGCGTTTATGCCAAGATTGTCCACCCCTAAATAAACAAGGCTTTCAGATAAAACCTCTAATTTTTCGGCAGTGGGCGGCTCGTGAACACGGTAGGCAAATGGCAGAACGTTCTCTCCCGCAAGCCGTGCGGCGGCGGTGTTCGCCATCAACATAAATTCTTCTATAATGTTTTCGGCTGTAGACATTTCGCGGTTTTTAATTTCGACACATCGCCCATCGGGGGCGCAAATAATCTTACTTTCTATGGTATTTAAAGACGGCGCCCCGCGTGATTCACGTTTAGCCTTCAGCGTTGCGGCAAGGGTTGTTGCGTGTTCAATATCTTGCATAATCTCTTTATATTTTTTTGTAATGTCAGGGCTTTCTTTTTTCTCAATTATGCTGTTTATTTCGCTGTAAACCCCCTGCAACAGCGACTTGATAACGGTTTTCTTAAAGTCAAACTCTAAAAGTTCACCTGCATTTGAAATATTCATAAGGCAAGAGAGTGCCAACCTGTCCTCACACGGATTAAGTGAGCAAATTCCGTTTGACAATTCCTTAGGCAACATCGGCAAAACCATGTCGGCAATATACACACTGTTTCCTCTTTTAAGGGCTTCTTTGTCTAATTCGCTACCCTGTTTAACGTAATAAGAAACATCGGCAATATGAACCCCAAGGCGATAGCCGTGTTCGGTTTTTTCTATGCTAATCGCATCATCAATATCTTTCGTGTCAGAGCCGTCTATTGTGAATATTCTCTGCCCTCTTAAATCCAAACGCTCTTCAATTTCGCCGGGGTTTATTCCGCGTTTCATGACTTGTGTGGCTTCGTCTTTAACCGCCTGAACAAAAACGGTGGGAATTTGTTTTTCTTCAAGATAAGCTTCCACCGACACGCGAGCGAGTTGTGAGTCACCGTAAACACAAATTATATCGACAACATGGTCGCTATATCTCTCACCACGTTTGCTGATTTTAAATTTAACCTTATCGCCGGGCGCGATTTTATTTTTGCCCCAACTGCCGATTCTTAAAGGTGAAGCAAAAAATCCATCGGGCAAGAGGAATAATTCAGATGTTTCGGGTGGAATGACAATTACCCCGAACATAGGGTTTTCGCTCGGGCGAAGCAACTTAACCACCTCAGCCGTGCGATTTTCCTGCCCGTTTTTATCCTGCACACCCGGAATAATTCGCGCCAACACAATATCGCCCGTCACCGCCCCCAAAAGATTTCGACGGCGAACAAACAACTCCGGCGAGCCGCCGGTGGCAGATGGAGAGCCGCCAATAGGCTTAATAAACCCAAATGTTCCGCCGCCGCGTGTAACCACGGCCTCAAAACAAGCCGCCGCCCCCGAATTACGTGATTTAGAAGCTCCACCTCTGCGTTTTTTGAGACGTTGAGCTTTGTTGGCGGTTTTTCGGTTAAGCGATTTTTTAGCACTCTTCTTATTGAGTTTTTTCATCAAATTTCCTCTGCAGAATTCTATAGCATAGCAAATTGAGCCGCTTGTTCGCGGCTCAAAAAGTTTTTATTCTACTTCTTCGCCATTGCCATCGCCATCGGAAGGCTCGATTATAAGCTCACCATCATCGCCCCCAACCACATTGCCTACAATCTCATTGCCCTCTTCATCGACTACATTCATCTGAAAATCGCCGCCGAAATCAACGTCTTCTGCCCCAAGCAAGGCATCCCGTGGGTTGCTTTGGTTATTTCGGTTTAAAAGCGCGAACACATTCACCGTTAAAGTCACCACAAAAAGAATAATAATGGCTGTCCGGGTCGCCTTTTTCAACAACGCATCTTTAGTTCTCCCTGAGTTTTTCTGATAATAACTGTCAGAGCTTGAACCTGTCAGCGACTGCGATAACCCTTTCGTCGAGTCCTGCGATACTACTAAGAGTATAATAGAGATACAACTTACTATAAGTAATACCGCTCCGATAATCTCAATTAACTGCATTTCCATTTTGCATGTCCTTCCTGCACAAGTGTGCTTTAAAATTTCGTTCTAATTATTTATCCAAAACTTATTATAGCACATAGTTTTTAAAATTGCAATAGTATTTTGAAGTTTTGAATAAAAAAATTCTTGAAGCCCGTCCCCTACAATCACTATCGACTCTCAACTGTCAATTGTCAACTGACATCAAACTCCCCGCCGCGCTCTTCCCTGCTAACTCTCCGCTTCGCCAGCACCACATTAGGTTATAGCCGCCGCAGTCGCCGTTTATGTCGATTACCTCGCCTGCAAAATAAAGGTGTGGGTGTCGTTTTGAACAAAGCTCGGCGGTGAGTTCATGTGCGGGAACGCCCCCTGCCGTGACCTGTGCGTTGAGCCACGGCTCGCTGTATCGCACAGGAAACCGCCAGTCTTTTATCGCAAGAACAAGGCTTTCGAGTTCGTCTGTTGTGAGGTTTTTAATCTTTGCGTTCATCGGGTGACGGGTAATGGGTTTGGTGATGGTAACCCCACACCGCTTCGGCAAAAGCCCTGAAAGCAAGTCCTCAATAGGCAAATCTGCCCTTATTTTTGCAGTTTGCACTATAAATTTTAAAAGCTCATCAGGTGGAATGTCAGGTGCTAAGTCAACCGATATGATTAAATTGCTGCCGTGCCTTGATGCTAAACTCGCTAAATTAAAAATGCAAATGCCGCTCAACCTGTCCTCGCCGAATTGCAACTCGCCTGTTTCGCTTCTCAACACCTTGCCGTTGTTTAAGACTGCCGAGCAGCAAGCGTTAATCCTAAGCCCTTTCATTGCACGAGTGTCGGTGTTGGTGGTCTTTATGGGGCAAAGAGCAGGGCTTAACTTTTTCACTTCTATTGACAGCTTTTTTATAAGCGTGAAACAAAGCCCGTCACTGCCTGTATCGGGGGCGGCTTTTCCTCCGGGGGCTAAAATCAGCCGCCGTGCGCAAATTATCGGTTTAGTGTCGTCATCGGGGTAAATGCGAAACCCCTCCATTAACGGCACAATGTCAATGACTTTAAACTCGGTGAGCATGTTAACGCCCGCCTTAGCAACCTCTAATCTTAACCCGTCCAACACAGCAGAAGAGGTGTTTGAATATGGATATACGTTGCCGTTTTTGTCGCAGGTTAACTTAACCCCCAAAGATGAGAAGAACTCGTCTTCGGGGGTTGTTCTTGCGAAAACGCTTCGGGCTAACTGCCGCTCGCCGTAAAAGGCGTTAAAGTCAACAGGCGAATGTGCTAAGTTACATCTGCCGTTTCCTGTGCTGATTAGCTTTTTGCCCGGGCGTGGGTTTCTCTCAATCACGGTAATTCCGCATTTAGATTCTCGCGCCGCATAAATGGCGGCCGCAAGTCCTGCCGCACCGCCCCCTATGACAGCTATGTCTGTGTGAAAAGTTTTCATGTTTTTAACCCTTCGCGCTTAAGATAAACATATCGTATATAACTTTTACGGCGTTTTCAAAGTCTTCTTCGTGAACACCAACGATGATGTTAAGCTCACTCGAACCTTGGTCGATGATTCGTATGTTTATATTCGCGTGTGAGAGTGCCGCAAAAACGCGAGTTGCCGTTCCCCTTTTATGACGCATACCCCTTCCGACAACGGCGATGAGGGCAATATCATCTTCGACTTCTATATGGTTAGGTTTTGCGACTTTCTCAATTTTCTCAACCAATTTGGGGCTTTTCGCTAAGTTTTCGTTGCTGATTACTAAGGTCATGGTGTCAATCCCGGTTGGAATGTGTTCAAAGCTTATTTTTTCAGTTTCGAGAAGTGTTAAAATCCTTCTGAAGAAACCTATTTCGCTGTTCATTTCGTCTTTTTCAAGTGTAATTGCCGCGAAATTCTTTTTACCCGCGATGCCTGTGATAATGTGGGCAGGGTCGGGCAGGTCGGCTGTTTCGGGAACAATCATGGTTCCGGCGGCGCAAGGCTCGTTTGTATTTTTTATGTTGATGGGAATGCCTGCTCTTCTCACCGGGAAAATCGCATCTTCATGCAACACCGTCGCCCCCATATACGACAACTCACGCAACTCGCGATAGCTTAAACTGTCAATGACTTTTGGGTTGTTAACTATTCGTGGGTCGGCGACTAAAACGCCCGAAACATCAGTCCAGTTCTCATAGACCACGGCATTGACAGCACGTGCCACTACGGCTCCGGTAAAGTCACTCCCCCCTCTTGAAAAAGTTTTAATTCGTCCATCCGGCATAGAGCCGTAGAAACCCGGAATAACCGCGTTTTTAATTCCTTTAAGCTTTAAAGATAAAGTGGCATCAGAAAGCTCGGCATCAAAGCTGCCATCGGTGTTGAAAAAAATCACCTGTGCCGCATCAACAAACTTAAACCCCAAGAAGTTAGCCAATATAATGCCGTTTAAATATTCACCTCTGCTCGCGGCATAATCGACACCACTTTTCTTATTAAAATTGTCGATTATAGTTTGATATTCTTTGTCAAGGTTGAGGTGCAACCCCAAATCTGATATTATGCCATTATAGCGTGCGGCAATCGGCATAAACTCTTTAACCGAATCGCAACCGGCGCAAACCGCCTCATAACAGCCATACAGCATATCTGTCACTTTTACGTCAGCCCCAAACCGCTTACCCGGAGCAGACGGGATTACTAACTTGCGGTGTTTATCCGCTTTTATTATGTCCGCCACCTTGCGGAACTGATTGGCATCAGCTAAAGAGCTGCCGCCGAACTTCACAACTTTTGGCATAGAGCACTCCCCTTATAATTAGAATAAGTTTATTATACTATATTCTTTTAGGCCGTGTCAAGAAATTGCGGAAATTTTTTGTGGAATGTCTTTGTGTAAATGGGTGAGGGTGGGGTGGGGAGACCAACGTTCTACCCCCCACCCTCACTCTCTCATTTGAAATTGTGATTTTTGAACCACATACCCCTCAGGCAACGCTTCAAAGAGCGAAATAATCCATGTTTTATAATCACCCTTAAGTTCCACTAAATAGGGATAAGCATCTGGGACTTCGCTACTCCCATAAATCAAATATTTAAGCCGCCATTCACCATTTTCTTTAACTGCCATACCTTTTTTTTCATTAAAAATATTGTAAACTACTCCTTCGTAATAAAAGGAGTGTGTTGTATCATTCAAATAACAAATAAATTCGCAAGTATCCTCGGTTACACTAATTATTTCAATAGGGGTGTTGTAACGAAAAAAGAGATAACCCGGCGGAGCAGAACCTGCTTCTGCCGAGCGTAAAAATCGCCCATTTTCGTCTATAATATAAACTTCATTTGTTTTCACTGAAAACTCGTCGGCGGCTTCTTTGACAAGTGTCAGGCGAGCTAAATCAACTATGTCTGACGGAGAATTAAAGTAGTCAGATGTTATTTCAAAATGCCCCCTGGTGTTTCGTTTAAACCCGTTATCAATAATTTCATACAAATCTTCTTCGTTTTTAAATTCAAACATTTCTGACCATATCCCTGTTTTTATAACAAGAATATTTCTGCACATGAGATTATAGATAATTTCATTCATCGTCTTTCCGTCTTGCGTTTCAGAGACAATATCCCAATACATTTCTAAAACCTCTGTCTCCGGTGGCACTTCAAACATATTGTCGCCCTCGATTGGTATAAGCAAAGGTCCACCGGAATCGCCCTGTTGGGGCGATTCCGTGGTTTCCGGGTGTTCATTTGTCTCTTCATTTTCGTCAACTTCTTCTATTTCTGCTGTCTCTTCATTTTCGTCAACTTCTTCTATTTCTGCTGTCTCTTCATTTTCATCAGGTTTTTGCGGTTGCTCTGTCGTGTTGTCTGTCATTAACGTGATTTCATCTACCTCATCAATCACATTATTTGGCGCAACTTTTGCCGAACAACTTGATAACAAGATTATTCCGACTAAGATTAAGATTGCTCTTTTCATGTGGGTTTCCTCCAAATTTATTTTTAGGGAGAAGGGAAAAAAATGCCGTATAAATATTTGCCTTTATTTCGTGTCCAAACGGGCAACAGGGGATTTGGATAATCTCTGTAAAAATCTTCAAGGGTGGTGGGATTTTTTTCCATAGAGTCAAGGACAATAAAGTCTTTTTCCTCTTTGCCTTCATTGAAATATCCTACTACCACAACCATATGATTGAGGCCAGTGCCACCGGCGGCAACCACTATTGGTCTGCCCATTTTTAACTGAGTTCTCGCAACTTTTAAAAGTTCTTCTTTCCAGTTAGGATTTTCGTTGGGCTTATCCCCATCCTCAGATGTCAACCAAGGGCCTAAACCACCACTCCAATGTTTTTTATGCATTTCATCACTATATTCTACAGGGTCGGGATTAGAGTCCAATATCGCATAATATCCCGTAATCGAAGAAAAAAGTGTGCACTTGTAAGAATTTGTTGCTTCCGATTCTCCCGGTTTGAAAAATTTTTGCCAATACATCGGAACGCCTTTTTTAATGCCTGTCGCATTAGGGAATGGGATATACCATTTGTTAAAACAAACCTCGGTGTTTGAGTCAAGTGCGGTATTAATTCTGTAATTTTCCCTGCGGATAATAACAAGCATTTCTTTTTCGATTTCTGCCTTATCCTTAGGATTAAACTCAACATCGTCAAAGTAGAAGAAAACTTCACGCTTTTCCATTCTTGAACGCGCCCAAAATATGCCGTTATGAAAGGCTATACCGCTTATTTCAAGTGTTGTTTTGTCATTATTCTGAAGGCGACCAATCGAATTTTCGCTGCCTGGTAACAAATAATACGCCTCGTCACCATGCTTGTTGGTTGCCTTCAAAGTTGGATAAAAGATTTTCAACAAGATATAATCTCGTGGAGCCATTGCTGCCTTGCTCGCCTCATTAGCCATATGCAACATAAAATTCTTATGTCTCATAAACTGCTCAACCGCCAACTCAACCTCAGCGCGGTCAAGAAAGTTCAAATTATCGTACAAAATGTACCCACGCTTGCCGTCAACCCCAAAGACTGCCCAAATTTTGTTGTTGCTGTAGACTAATTCGCTTGCGCTCGCTAAAACTTCGCTGTTAACCGTTTTTCCAAAAACGTCAGCCCTCAACCCTGTGGGTTTTCCGTAAACGAGAACGCCGCCGCGCTTGGTTGTACAATACATTCCTTTTTCTACCATTTTACGATTGACACCTCCGTTCCGTTACCCAAAGAAGGCGATACGTAGTTGAAATTTTCGCCCTTCAGAAGAGTCGGCACTGCAACAGCCACTTTCGGCTCTTTCGCCGCATCAAACCCCTCAATATCCTTCCCTATAGTAGAAAAATAAGTAATCCCCTTCTCAATGCCCTCTGTCTCAAGCACTTCATCACCCTCAACAACCGGCATAAACGCCGTCCTTATATTATACTTGTTTTCGTTCACTAAGTCAAGCTCCATCATGTGAGAATTTCCTGAAAATGTGTGAATGCAAGATTCGGCAATCATAAACTTCCGCCCAACATGCGGCAAATCAACCGGAACCCTACTTCCTGCCCTAACGCAAATGTCTCCAAAGCACTTAACTTTCAACTCTTCAAACGGAGAATTATACCGCGCTAACAGTGCCTGCGCCTTCGCATCGCCATTCTCATGTTCGCGCAAATGCTCAATTTTTTGAAGCGGTCCCCATTCGCGAATTCTGTCGCTGTCTTTCGCAACAAATTTTTGATATTTTCCGCTTCGCATATCAGTATAAATTGCAATTATGCGATTAAAAGCCTCGCTATTAATCGAACTCGAATATTGAATCTTGCTGACGGTATCCGGGCAAATCAGCGAATCAACCGTCATTGCGCGCGCAGATTTCAGCGTAACCTCACCGAAATCATCAAAAACCGTATAAAGCGTATTATTGTTCGCAAGCTCACGCTCTAAAGCGTTGTGGACAATCCGTCCAATAGTATTTTCCTTTTCTTCTCCATAGGGAATGACATGGGTTGTTTTTGCTATAAAGCCTGTTTTAAGTCCAAGCTCGTCACAAATTGTACGTAGTACTTGTGAAGCACGCGCGTTTCTATACACTAAGCTGTAACTGTTCTTGAAGTAACGAATCTGGTCACACGCCATAACTTCCCAAAATCGCCCGTCAGCACTCAACCTTCGCCTGAATATGTAACCCAAGAACACTTTTCTGCCGTCCACGAAAAACGCAACTTTGTTTCCTTCTGAAATATTTAACTCATCGTCAATCAAAGCCGCAAACCTAAGCACCCCGGGCATTCTCACGCGATAACTCGTAAGAGTAACACCATCTCTCACAGACGGAATCAAAATGTCACCCTCACTGTTTCTTATTTTTAAATCATAGTTCATACTACTTCCTTTCTGCACATATAAGTGCGGTCAAAGTCACAGATAATCTATTATCTGCGCCGACTAAATTTTAATACTGCACGTTAACGTAGTTACAGTATATCACACAAACCAACGCTTGTCAACCCTAAAATGCAAAATTATTTTGCGTTTCATGAACTTTGTAACTTCTCACAAATTTTACGTATGAGCTTTGTTTGTTTTGACGAAAATTATAGAAATAATTTTGATTTTTAGCACTCATTTTAATCCATCCTTTCTGCATTAAATAATCATGTAACTATTATAACATAACAAAACGGACATTTTGGGACAGGATTATTTTTAAAATAAAACGCCCCTCTCCCCACCCCACCCAACCCCATTTCCGCAAGACATTCCTACAAAAAATCACAAATTCCGGAAATCAGAAAATTGTTTTTACTAACAAAAACGCACCCTC
>Ga0099364_10001680_pt1 | contig 36202 bp, 35 predicted proteins | sample TergutTh196P3_FD_73070 | JGI IMG/M metagenome (GOLD analysis project Ga0099364, IMG submission 73070) | Microcerotermes parvus P3 segment gut microbial communities from Pointe-Noire, Republic of the Congo - Th196 P3 | ecosystem: Host-associated > Arthropoda: Insects > Digestive system > Gut ... | reverse complement strand
ATATACCCTTGTCCAGTACGGTACAGATGGGAAACACAATCCGGGCAGGAACCTTGCTTGATGCCGAAAGGTCTATTGATCCTTCAGGTATTCGAAGGGAAAACCGCCGCAGGGTTGCTTCTTTTTCATTAAGAACCGGCCCTGGAGACCCGCGATATTTCCGGAGCATTATAATGGAGCAGCTGGAAGCTTTAAACATGCCGCCGGGCTATAGGATAGAGTTTGACAGGGAGGCGATAGGGCAGGCAGAATCCATAGCCGGAACCTATGTTAGTTTCATCCTGGCTCTTTTATTTTGCTACATGATCATAGCCGCCGCAGAGGAATCTTTTATCCTTCCCTTGATCATCCTTTCTGCTATCCCTCCTTCTTTGGCGATCCCGGTGCTGGCTCTTACCCTAAGAGGTGCCAAAATTGATATTTCAGCTGTCTGTGCCCTCATTGCGGTAAGCGGAATTACGGTTAACGCGGCGGTAATCTGTGCCGGTGAATTATGGAAACAAGGTCCTCTGCATCCTATGTCGGTATACCGGATTTTAAAGAGCCGTATCTCCCTTTTGTCGGCCATGACGATTACCACCATGACCGGGGCCTTGCCCTTCTTGTTCCTTAAAGAGGGGAACAATTCTTTTCTTAGGACCCTGGCTTTGGTGAGCGTTTTGGGAGCAGCCACTTCGTTTGTATGTTCCCTTAGCATCGTTCCTTCCCTCTTTACCCTGTGGCTTTCTCTTAAAACGAAAATAAATAAATTTAAAGGAGCATGAACATGAAAAAGATGGCAACCAAAATTATTTTAATGGCTTTAACCTTATGGGTTATGAATCTTTTTGTCCCCGGAGTGATCTTTGCCCAGGGGTATCTGGATTTTTACGATGCCGGACAGCGTTTTCTAGATTACCAATTCGAAAGGGCTGACAGAGAACAAACCAGTGCGGGGTGGATGGAACAGGCCCGGATGGGTATCTCCAGTACGAGGGCTCTTTGGTTTGAGTTGATGCCGGATCTTCTTGATAACCCAGACGAAATGGAAAAACTAAACCGCTGGACAGATAGGGAGCTAGAAAGCCGTTTTACCCGCTGGTTACTGGATCGTTTCTTTGGAAATGGCATAGAAATCCAAACAGCCGGTATTTTCCGAGAAACAAGCCAATCAGACAGACTCTTGATTTACCATACCGGCCCCGATGGAAGTATTTTATACGACCCCAGAACCGGAGACCCCAGGATCATCCGTCCAGGCGATGAAGAGTTTAATTTTGAAGATAACCTCCAAACATGGCGGCAGGTTTCGTATCGCGCCGCCGAGCGGGGCCTGGAGCAATATGAGTACCTGGTTCTGCAGAGTTACCCTGAACTGCTTAGTTATGTCTGGTCCGGCCGGGAGGCAGAATTTGAAAGCTTGATAAAAGAGGCTGGAGAGCGGGCAGTAGAGTCTTTACAAACAGAATTTCTAGCAATTTTATTAAGAGAAGAAAGAAATTTTGCCGCCCAACGCCTGGGGGATGTGTGGAGTCTGCGGCAGAAAAGTGAAAACCAGTCGGCCCAGGCGATTACCGACAGGCTCCTTGAAGAGGCAAGACAGGCCAGTGCGGACAGCATCTCGGCCATAGAGACCATTATTGTGGCTGCCCAGGGCGAAGGGGCTGAACTATTATTGTCCGGAACCCAATGGCTGGAGGAATACCGGGAGCAATTTTACCGGGGCCTTAGGGCCTGGGAATCGGCAGAAGAGCGATTTATTTTACGCCGTCTGGAATGGGAATATTCGGCTGAAGAAGCTTTCCGCGATGGCTGGGATTCCTGGAGCTTGACCCTGGCTAAGTTTGACGAAGAGCGGCAGATCTGGGAAGAACAGGCCCGCATACTTTATCTGGAGGGGGAGCAGTTTTTCTACCAGGCCACGATGACCTTGGAAAAGGCCATCCTCGAGGCGAGGGCAGAACTGGAACGGGACAGCCTTACCAGGCTTGAAGCCGCTTCGGAGCGGGCTGGGGCTTTGACCAACATGTTCATCCTTAGCAGTTCGGCCGCCGAAGAAGCACGAAAAAATGTTGACTTTTGGACCCAGCGTTACAACGAATACAATGTAGGGAGAGTAGTCCCCAAGCTGGGTGAGGGGCTCGAGATATGGGTCGTATATGAGTTATCTAAAATGGACGGAGCCGGCAGGGGTCTTGAAAAACTCATCTTGGATGAGCTTTTGACCTGGACCAACCTTTACAACACTTATATCGCTAAGGCAGAGGATACCCAGGAACGCTTACAAAAAGAACTGGCCTCTCTTTCGGGTCTATGGGATTACCCGGAGGGCATTCAAAATCCCAGCAGTTACGAAGCGGAACTGCTTCGCCTGGAAGCCGAGCTAGAATACTGGGTAAAAAGCAGCCTTCTGGCCGAAACAGTCCTTGCCTATGCAGAAGCGGTAGATGCCGGCCGGGTAACCGCATCCGAAAGTGCGGCGGCCTGGGATGAAGCCCTGGCCCGGTATAACGAGATGATCTATCTCTATGACCAGGCGGAGGCCCGTCTGCAGGAAGCGGGGGCCTCTATTGCCGAGACCAGGGTTTCTCTGGAACTAAGAGCCGCCCAGATGAAGGCCGCCGATGCCATCCTGGAACAGCTCAGGCTTGAATACCAGGTCTTCGCCGGCACCCTGGGCCGGGAATGGAGTATCCTAATATCTGATGAAAAAAATCAATATGAAGATGAACTGGCCAAAATCAGGGAATCCCTTAATGACATAGGCCCTGGTTCCCCCTGGGGGCAGTACATGATCCATTCACAGGCCATAGATGAACTCTACTATGATGAATTAAGAAGGGAGATCCTAAGAATCCTGATCACCGGCGAAGATGATATTTCTATCAGGGATCTTCATATCAATGCCCAGGCAAATTTTAATATTATTGATGTACCTCTATACCAGGTGATAAGTCAAATGGCTTCCAACAGAACCTTAAGCGATACACAACGCAATGTAATAAGAACCAAGATGCAAGAATATTATAACATTCCTGATGATCTATTACTGGAGTTTCGTAAGGCAGAAATTACTCTCATTTTAGAAAGGAATAGTTTTTTTACCTGGCGCAGTACTGTATACAATAATGCCAAAACCGATATGAATTCTGCTGTTTTTTCTACGATAGAAGAGCAGCTTCTATTTGACTGGGAAATGAACACCCTGGAACTATTGAGTGCCAAGATGGACCTGGAAATCCAGGCCCTTAATGCTCTCGATAATAAATCGAGCACCCAGGAGGGTATGGTTTTATCTGCTTTTTTGAATATCCAAAGATCAGAGATTCCCTCCATTAGGATAGAACTGGAAAAGGCCCAGGCTTTTTTGCAAAGCCTTATGGAAAGTAAAAAGCTTAATGCAAGAACAGGGGATCTGTACCTTTTATATGAAGATAATGGCTATGATACCAACATAATTTTGGCTTATCTTGATAATGAAACCTATACAAATTCTGTATACGGGGGTGACATTGTACAGTTTTATCTTAACGATCTGGTAAAAAAAATTGATTTTAGCGGCGGTTTAATTAATGTGTACAATAATTTTTGGATTTTTTCTCCGGTGGGACAAAGGCAGTCTATAGAAGAAGGGTATGGTTTTTTGGCTCAACTATGGTACACCCTGGGCGTTTTTGACAATGACCGGTTTTTTCCTGGTACAGCTCAGCTTTTGGAAGCTTTGAAAGATCCCGAAGGTAATCTAACCGAGAACCTGGAAATGCTATGCATAAATATGGAGCATATTTTAAGTGCCTTTCCATCCTGGGTTTACTTGGCTTATGAGGAATGGAAGAGAAGCCTGCAAGTATATTTGGTGGTACCTTCCGAAGATTACCTAGAAGATGCAGAACGTTTTAGTGCCCGTTTGAATGCTGCTTTAGTGTTGCTGACACAAAATAAGCTGTACAATACGGCACATACTTTTGAAGGCAGAGCGTCTCAGCATGTTTCAACTCCTAATAGAAACTGGAATGAGTTAGCCCAAATTTCAGGGGCAGATAGAATAAGAGAGCAATACGAAGAGGCCTTGATTGAACTCATGATCCAGGAATCTTTAGAGAGCCAGGTTTTAGCTAAAATTGAGGAACTTACAGAAAAGCTACTAGAAGCTGATAAGGATCTGATGGCAAAAAGAGATGAGGTAGACAAACGCTTAGACATTATTGCCAAAGCAGAAACAGAGAGTAATAAACTGTCACAGGCCTATCAACAGGCGGCTGAGGATTTCCTGGAAGCTGGTCTATGGTACGATACCCTCTTTACTGAGGCAGTCGATGCTTTTAATGCCCTGGAAGCGGCCCGCATGGAGTTCGAGGCCCAGGATGCCCTGCGTCAGTGGGCTGCTTCGGCTTATCTGGATTGGCGTAAACCCGCAGAAGAGCTGGAATATGCCCTGCAGCAAAGAGACCGGGTCCAGGCCCTAATTACCATGATGCAAGAACTCGATCAGGGGCATTGGAACGATGAGTATGCCTTGGCTCGATATGACTATGAAGAGAGTATACATGCCCACACCTTGACCCTCCATGCCCTGTATAGCTTTCAAGAGGCCCTGTATGACGAATACGAGACAAACAAGTTTAGCTACCAGGCCTATTTTAACCAGATGGTAAAATTCGGCTATTCATATAGCTTTTCTGAAGACTATGTGTCCCCGGAAAGCCGAAGTCAATGGACCATCCTGGACATGATCCGGGTGAACGCTAATGGCTTTCTTGAATTTTCCACCGGTTCAAATCGGGTAATTCAAGGCCAGACCGAAGAATCATCGGCCCTGCTCCATGAGTATTTCTTGCAAAATATGACTGAGGGGGATGAACGTTATCTGGTTTCCCAGTTTGAACTTGCCCAGCGGGAGCTGGCGGAGTGGATTAGTGAGAATATTAAGACAAGAAAAGACTACGATGATTTCGCATACGCCAGGGATTACATGATTCGAACTCTTTTAGATAGTAACCCTGGCTTGGGGGGAACCGGTGGTTGGTTAAATTATGCCTGGGGCTTACGGGGAGGTACTGCAACAGGGGATAGGTATATTTATTGGCCTGGGAACCAAAGTGTTAGTTCTTTGGTGGGCAATATGCTTCCTTATTTACATGACATCCAGCAGAATAGGTGGAATTCCTTTGATACGTATTCAAAAAAAATAATAGAGGTATATACTATCTTAACCCTCTTGGGGATGGGAGCTGAAAACTCCAGATATTTTTCTCAAATAAGTGTATTACATGAGTATACTTTAGTTCGTAATTTTGCCTCCCAATCATATTATCATTTTAAAGAGATTATTGATAAAACAATTATAAATGGAAAGATAAACCATGGAAAACAATTAGAAGAAATGGATAATCTATGGCAGACTGTAGGTGGAGTTCGTAGACAAATAGATGACCAACTCACCGACAGCCTCCTCAACCTCAAAACCACCACCCATATCATAGGTAAAGCCTACGATGCTTACCAGGCTTCTTCTGAAAAGCTGGCCATCATGGAGGGTGTTAATAGTGACACCATAGATTGGGCAGTCATAGAAAGAGCCTTTGAGGCTGCCGGGGTGTTTTCTGAAGACCTGGAAGGCCTAAGGCTGCTCTGGGAGGACCATGCCGATTTAATAACCCAGTATAGCCCCGATGTTTTATCTGCCCTAAATCTGCTTGCAGGCATCTATGCAGCAGAGCGAAATGAAAAGGCTGCTCTCCTGAGCCATACATGGAGTTCCGGGGAAGAAGAGCGTCTCCATAACGAAATATCATACCGGGACCTTTTTGATTATTACATGGAAGGCTTAATCAGCCTCCAGGACCTCATGGATGCCGCCTCTATTAGTTTCAATAATAATGTTCCTGACAAAAGAGACTATCTGCAAGATCTGGGAATGCTCATTAATGATACCCTGCTTAGCTACCGCCAACGATCGATAAGCGGGACCAATGAAGCAGCCTCCCTAGCAGCAGAATTATTTCAGATCACCATGCTGGCCTGGGAAGGAAAATACCAATGGGAAATCCAGGCCAGGGAACATGAATGGAGCCTCCAGTACAAGGACATACAGGAAAAGCTGGCCCTATGGCGGGAAACCGCCGGGATTATCCTGGAACAGGGACGTATAGCTTGGGATGATGGGGAAGAAAAACTCATTGCCGCCCAGGGACGCTGGGTCCTATCCTTCCAGGAAGAATACGAGCGGATCTACGACGGTTGGACCGCCGCCTATCTTGAGGGCCTCTCTGAAAAGGATGTCTGGGCGGCCTCGGCCCTTGAGGCGGCCCAGGGAGCATCTTCGGCGGCCATGATTGCCCTCATGGGGTCCAACGCCGAAGCTGGCGGCCGGGCCTTTGACACCAGGGACCCCCTCTCTTATATGAACCTGCCGGATGTAAAAGAAGGAGAAAAAATCCTTTCCGAACTGCTTGCCCGCTCCGGAACCGAGAGCTTGCAAAATGCCTTTACCGCCATCCAGGGCTCCCGGGAAACCATGGCATCTATCGTGCGAACGGGCCTTAGCGGCAGCGGGCTTTGGAATTCGGCGCTCATTGCAGCCGAGGCTTCAATCTTTGCCCGGAATGTAAACAGCGATTTTGAGGCCCGGGAATCGGGGCGTATGGCCTACCTTGTTCTTTCTTCTGCCCAAGATGCCTACCAGATGCTTCAGGAGCATGTTCGTCAGGCAAATAACAATATCCGTAACAGCATGAACGAAACCTTTGTAATGGAAGGTCATTGGAGTCTGGCGGCTAACTGGTACAGGAAAGAAATCATAGTCCATTCCACCTTTTTTGATCCCGTTATTACAGATAATGCGTCGGTGGCAGGGTACCATAACTACATCCTGCCCCATTCACGCCTGGCTGCATATTTAGACGGAGACATTCCCCAGAATATGGATGTCCTTGATATGCATACCTATATGGATCTGATAGATACGGAGCTCAAGACCATGCTGAGCAGGGTCTTTGGAGAGGACAGTAATGAAGGTGAGTTTACCGCACATGTGGGCCTGGGCCCCAGGATTAGGGCTTCCCCGGATCTGGACCAGGGACGGAGCGGGGTTATAGAACATTATGGGACCGGAGAAACCGGAAGGCTTCTGGTAGAATTTTATTACTGGATGTTCATGGAAAAGCAGGGCCTAAGCATGATGGGCCTTGCACCCTGGGATAAACCCATGTGGGATTCCAGGGACAGTAAATTACAGGCCCCCACCATGCGCAGTGCCGCCGATTTGGTGATTAAAACTGGTATTGCTATAACTGGAATAGCTGGCTCGGCCTTCAGTCTCGGCGGTAGTGTGGCAGGATCCATTGCCATGATCACCGCCTTAAATTCCGCGGACGATCTGTTTTTTTCGGCCATGGATGTGGCAGGGGGCTATAAAACCGCCGGGGAAGCAGGGTTTTCCTTTGGCAAACAGGTGGTGAATAACGCCATTAGTGCCGCAGGAAGTGTTTTTATGGTGAATCCTGGTATTGGCGAACTTAAGTTGGTGCCAAGAACCCTGGTCACTGGAGCCAATACCCTTTACACAGGGAGTATAAGCAGCTTTGTTTCATCCATGGATTATGATCGGCATAATGGGTTTTCGATTAATACAGGAATCCAGATGCAGGGAATTCAAGGGGCTGCTGCAGGCGCTCTTACGGGGATGACATCTACGTTTACCAGCGGCTTTTTAAATGACTCCGCCATCTTTGGTTTCACCGATGAGCTTTTAAAGGATGGGCGGCAGCTTAATGGCCTAGTAGGGGGCTTGGCCGGTCAGGGGGTAAATTATGCCCTGGGGAATGACTTTACCCTCAATGTGCTTAATATAGGACCCCTATTTAAAGAAGGTGCCAATGCCGGGATATTAGAATTAAACCTGGGGCGGAATGGGACCAGTTTTAGTTTTGGCAGCGGCGGGGCAGATGTAAGTATAGGAACCCTTCGTTCAGCTGCCCGGGGTCTTGAGGCCTATAAGGTGAATATAGAGCTGTATAAATCCCGGGAAAACCATGAGGGGAACTATGTGGCTATGCGGACCCTTTATACCGGGAGTGAGGTGAATAAAAAAGAGTATGATAATATAATTGCCGGTAAGACCCTGGTAAGACGATGGGATGAAGAATATACAAAAAGTAAATTAAACAGAGCAACCGGTGTTAAAACTATTTTTCTTGGGACAGAAGCCACCGGATCAAGCAGCCGGCTTACGATCAGTGCCTTTCTTTCTCATGAGTCCTACCGGGATGGTAAATTCAGTGGAATAAAAGGGCAAAGGCTCGAATTGCAAAATGCGGTCTTGGGGCATATAGAAACTAACCAGAAGCTTATAGATAACTATGGAAGGTATAGTTTAGACAGAGAATTAGCTGACGAAGCTTTAGCTTTTAGATATTTTATGGAAAATGATCCTACTTTAATACAGTCCATTTTTAAGGTTTATGATAACAGTGGAGACAACTGGAGGCTTCTTAGGGACGGCACTGTAGTAGATGATGGATCAGGCTGGTTAACATACGAAAGCGGTCTTCCTGTGATGACTCATGATAAAAAGCCTATAGGAGCTGATGATGTAACAGAAGGTTTACTCAACATTCTGTTCGGAGGAACCAGTAATCGAAGATATGCCTCCTTTAATGATCGAGAAAAATTAAAAGCCGAAACCCTCATGACGATATCTGGTATTATCTCTTCAGAAAATGGTTCTTTGCGGCCCAACAATGTTATGTATGAAAGTGGTTACTGGGGTTTAGCATTAAACATGGATTCTCTTATGAATCTGGCGGGAGATACAGTTGCTGCACAAGTCTTTGCTTTTTATTATACAGACAGAGTTAATACTCATTTGGCTTTAGAATTTGGTCGCACATTGGTTGGGCAAAATTCTGAAAGATTGGTCCCAAGTATCGCTAGAGAGAGGTTTGATTTATTGCTCGATACAACCTTGAGCTTCTATAAAACTGGACAAGCTCATGTTGATTTATCGCTGGGTTATTATATATCAGGTCTTTTTAGAATAAGTGATGAATCAAGGTATCATCATTTCTTCAATTGGCATCATGGAATTGACCTTAGCCGCGTAGGTGGCCCCAGTGAAGATCCTGTGTTTGCCGGTCTTTCAGGTATGATCACGGACATAGATTGGAATTTTGAAGCTAATGGTCATTCTGTACGCATGGAATATGGCTTTAATTTTGAAGGTGTTTTTATTGGCACCGGAATTTACGGTGAATCTCTGCACCTATATGAAAAATCATCTTTTATAGAAGGTGACTTTGTCAGCGCAGATACTCAGATTGGCCGCATAGGGGGGACTCCTAATTATGCGCCACATTTACATCAGGGTATTATCACTTATGGCCAAAATTTCTCTGCAAGTAGCATGAAGATGCTTATGGGATATGATTATAGGGACATTGGAAATTGGATACAATCCAGGGATGATCGTATTGCCTATAACCTTGCATTATATTATTCGACTTTCCTGGGACAACCCCTTCGTGTCCAGTAGTAATCGGTGCCCCCTAGGCCTCGTTCCAGTGGCCTATTTTGCGGATCTTCTGGTTCCGGTACCGGACCAGGACATTGGGGTTTCTGCTTTGGAGGTCGGCGATATCTTTTAAGAGGATTTCTTTAATGGCGGCGGCGGTGGAGTCCGGGTCTATATGGGCTCCGCCGCCTGGTTCTATGATGAAGCCGTTGATTACGTTAAAGGCCTTTAGATCGGCGCTGGTAATCCTGAGCATGGCCGCCGCATCCTTCGCCTTGGAGGCATCCCGTAAAAGGATGGATGCACAGCCCTCGGGGCTAATGACCGAGTAGATGGCATTTTCCAGCATATAGATCTTGTCCCCTACGCTGATCCCCAGGGCCCCTCCGGAGCCTCCTTCGCCTATGATGATGCACACGATGGGGGTCTTTAGCTGGCTAAACTCCCGTAGGTTGCGGGCTATGGCTTCACCTATGCCCCGCTCTTCTGCTCCCAGCCCCGGGTAGGCTCCGGAGGTATCAACAAAACTTATAATGGGCCGCTGAAATTTTTCTGCCTCCTTGGCCAGCCTCAGGGCCTTCCTATAGCCCTCGGGATTAGCCATGCCGTGGTTGCGCCTGACGTTTTCTTTTAAACTGCGGCCCTTTTGGTGGGCAATGACCGTGACGGGCTTTCCGTCCAGGAAGGCCAGGCCCCCTATTATGGCCGGGTCATCTCCAAAGACCCGGTCCCCGTGGAGCTCCGTAAAGTCATCGAATATTCGTTCTATATAATCCATCGAGTAGGGCCGGTCCGGGTGCCGGGCAAGCTCCACCCGCTTCCAGGCCATTTCTGTTTTTGAGGTGGCTTGAACTTTAGATTCAAGCTGTTCCAGCTCCCCCGAAGATTCTATCCCCGATTCCTGCATGAGTTTTTTTAACTCTAATATTTTCTCTTGTAATAGATCCGAGTCCATGTGTTACCCCTTATTTCCGGTGGGATGAAAATCAATAAGCCTGGACAGGAGCATCCGTTGCTCCTTCCGGGGACTGATTATATCGACAAAGCCCTTTTCCTGCTGGAACTCGGCCCTCTGGAAGCCCTCGGGCAGGGTCTGCCGTATGGTTCCTTCTATTACCCTGGGGCCGGCAAAACCGATCAGGGCCCCCGGTTCGGCCAGGGTAATGTCGGCCAGCATGGCAAAGGAGGCGGTTACTCCCCCGGTGGTGGGATCGCAGAGGACCACAAAGAAGGGAATCCCCTCCTTATCGAGCTCTGCGGCGGCACTGGCAGTTTTGGCCATCTGCATGAGGGAAAAAATCCCTTCCTGCATCCTGGCCCCCCCGGAGGTGGTATAGATTATCACCGGAAGCTTTTCTTCGGCCCCCTTTAAGAGGGCCCGGCTTACCTTTTCCCCTACCACCGAACCCATGGAGCCCCCCATAAAATTGAAGGACATAAGGCCCAGGACCAGGGGCTTCCCCTCTATGGTGCAGGTCCCGGTTATGATGGCGTCCTTCATCTGAGCCTTGGCTTCGGCTTCGGTTATTTTTTCTTCATAGCCCGATAAATCGATGGGGTTTAGGGATCGCAGGTTGGCAGAAAATTCCTTAAAACTCCCCTGGTCCGCAATGTATGCAATCCTGTCCACCGGCTCCATGCGGTAATGGTAGCCGCAGGAGGGGCAGGTTCTTAGGGCGGCGGCTATGGCTGCCTCATCGTAGAGGCCCCCGCATGACGGGCAGGGGACGGCCTTGGCTTGACTATCTGACATGTTCCAGTTCTCCCTCTATGGTTCCGTAAAAAGAGGTTCCGAAATTTCCCGATTTGAAAACTTCATTATTAATGATCCATTTCTGCTGGGCTATGTTGGTGTTAATTCCCTCCACCCTAAGCTCCCCCAGGGCCCGGTCCATCTTTGCCAGGGCCCGTTCCCTATTATCACCATAAACGATGAGCTTTGCCAGCATGGAATCGTAATGGGGGGGGACCGTACAGCCAGTATAGAGAAAGGAATCGAACCTGACCCCCGGACCTCCGGGCACATCCAGGCGGAGGACCTTGCCGGGGCTCTGGGCGTTGATTCTGCACTCCACCGACCAGCCCTTAAGGGGCAGAGAACCCTCTGGGATTTCCATATCCTCCCCGGTGCAGGCCAGGATCTGCTGGCGGATGATATCCACCCCGGTGACATATTCGCTTACCGGGTGTTCCACCTGGACCCGGGCGTTTACTTCCATAAAATAAAAGTTGTTTCCCTCTACCAGGAATTCGATTGTTCCCGCCCCCCGGTACTTTAATTCCCGAAAGAGCCCCGTGGCTCCCTGGGCCATCTTTTGCCGCATCTGGTCGTCCACCCCCGGAGAGGGGCTCTCTTCGATAAGCTTCTGGTGATTCTTCTGCACCGAGCAGTCCCGCTCGCCCAGGATGCTCACCTTACCCCGGCCGTCGGCCAGGATCTGCAGTTCCACGTGCCGGGGGTTTTCCAGGTAGCGCTCAATAAAGACCCGCCCGTCGGCGAAGTTGGATTCCGCTTCCCGGCTGGCTATGGAGAGGTTTTCCCCCAGTTCTTCGGCCTTCCGGACTATGCGCATCCCCTTGCCGCCCCCGCCGGCGGCAGCTTTTATGATCACCGGAAAGCCTAAGCCCTTGGCGGCGTCTATGGCGGCCTGGTTGTTTTCTACTGCATCCTTGGTGCCCGGGGTAACCGGAAGGCCGTAGGTCTCGGCGGTGGTCCTGGCTCGGACCTTGTCGCCCAGAAGGTCTATGGTTTTTGATTCGGGGCCTATAAAAATGAGCCCCTGTTCTTCTACCAGGGCGGCGAAGGAGGCGTTCTCTGAGAGAAAGCCCAGGCCCGGGTGGACCCCATCGCAGCCCGTGTTGAGGGCCGCCATGACCAGGTTGTTCTTGACCAGGTAGCTCTGGGAAGAGGGGGCCGGGCCTATGCAGACCGCTTGGTCGGCCAGCTTTACGTGGAGGTTATCCTTGTCCGCTGATGAATAGACCGCCACGGTCTCTATGCCCATCTCGCGGCAGGTGCGGATGATACGGACCGCAATTTCTCCCCGGTTGGCTATTAACAGGCGGCGGATTTTAGACTGAGGTTTCTTTGCCAAAGATCTCCCCTTACAATCGTTTTACGGTAAAGAGGATCTGATCGTACTCCACCAGGTCTCCGTTGGAGGCATGGGTTTGGACGATCTCGCAGTCGAATTCGGCTTCCAGGTGGTTCATCATTTTCATGGCCTCCAGGATGCAGAGGGTCTGCCCGGCCTTTACCCTGGACCCGGCCTGGACAAAGGGGGGGGCATCGGGGCCCGGGGCGGAGTAAAAGGTGGCCACGATGGGGCTGGTGATGGTGTCCCCGCTGCCCTCCGCCGAGGCGGGGATGCCCAGGTGCACCGACTTGCCGCCCCGTCCAGGATCTGCCTCCGGCTCTGTGGTAGCCGGCAGGGGCAGCCTGTCCAAGCTGGAGCTTGCTCCAGCCGCTGTTCCAGCCCCTGCCCCCGGGAGGAAGCCTCTTCGCAGAACCAGGCGGGTACTGCCGTCGTTTACATCCAGCTCGTCAATGTTAATACTATCGAACTTGTCCATGAGGGTTAGAATAAATTTTTCGTTCATCGCTTTTTTCCTTAAATTGTGGCGGGGTCCACTTCCGCTTCGTAGTCTATACCCGGCACTTCAAAGCCGTGGGCCTCCATAAAATCCTGCTTAAACCCCGCCAGGTCTGTCAGGCTCAGAAGGTTCTCTTCGGTCACCTGGGCCATCCGCTGGGCGGTTTCTTGCTGCACATCATCCTGCATTTCCCAGTCGTCTATGCGGATCCGGCCCTCGGAATCCGTGGGGACCTGGGCGGGATCCAAGAGGGCCTGGGCACTGTAGAGCCGGTCCTTGTAGAGCCGCACGATCTGCTCTATGCAGCCCTCGTGGAGCTTCTTTTCTTTCATTACTTTAAAGAGGCAGGAAACGTAAAAGGGGATGATGGGGATCACCGCACTGGCCCGGGTCACCAGGGCCTTGTTCACCGAGACCCAGGCCCCGCCCATGAGACCCTTATCCCGGTAGCTAAGGTTTATCTCGCTCCTGGCCCGTTCCAGATCTTCCTTGGCCTTGCCTATGGTTCCATTTTTATAGATCGCCCAGGAGAGTTCGGGCCCCAGGTAGGTATAGGCCAGGGTTCGGGCCTGGGGGGCCAGGACACCCGCCCTGGAGAGGGCTTCTATCCAGAGTTCCCAGTCCTCCCCACCCATGACCTTGATGGTGTTGGCGATTTCGTCTTCTGTGGCCGGTTCTGCCGAGGCGGTAATAAAGGTCCCGCTCATCATGTCTACGGTTTTGCCGGAAAAACTGCCCCCTATGGGTTTGATTACCGACCGGTGGGTGATCCCCGTCTTGGGGTCGGTCCGCACCGGCGAGGCCAGGGAGTAGATGATTAGATCCACCTGGGGGGAAAGCCCCGCCTGGGCCGCCGCCTTCTTGATGGCCTCTACCGCCTGGGCCTTTAGCTCATCCGAAAAGGCATCCCCGTCGAGGCTGACAGACACCAGCCCTTCCTTCTGGGCGGCCTGGTCAAAGGCCAGGTTGTTATAATAGCCGGGGGTGCCGGGCTTGGAATCCGAGGCGGCCTTCTCAAAGGAGATGCCCACCGTGGCGGCCCCATAACCAAAGGCTGCGGCGATGCGGCTGGCAAGCCCGTAGCCCGTTGATGCCCCTATGATCAGGGCCAGGCGGGGGCTGCCTTCTGCTCCCGGGTTCCGGGGCAGTTGGGCCCTGGTGTATTCGATTTGACGCATCACCACCGCAGCGCAGCCCTTGGGATGGCTGTTAAGGCAAATATTATTTCGCACCATGGGTTTAATTATCATTTCATCCTCTTGTCAATAAATATTAAGATGGAGTTTTGCCAAAGGCAAAACTCCTCATCGTTGGCTTTAGCCAACGATACACATCCATTCGGCTTCGGCGGCCAGTTTGTCCCCCACATAGGCCTTGCCGCTCTGTTTGATCATCCTGGGGGAGATCCGTAAGTTCGTGATTTCTGAGCGGACCAGGTCGCCGGGCCTTACCTGCTGGCGGAACTTTACCTTGTCCACCGTGGCCAGGAAGAAGAGCCCTCCGTCACCGATGACCCCGATCTTGCGCAGTCCCGCTCCGCCGGACTGGGCCATGGTTTCTACCAGGATGACCCCTGGCACCACCGGGTACTCGGGAAAGTGGCCGGGAAAGAAAAACTCCTTCTCGGTAAAGACATGGGTGGCGATAATTTTTTCTTCGCTGGCTTCGACTATTTCATCGACGAATAAAAATGGTTCCCGGTGGGGTATAAGGGTTTCGATTTCTTTACTCATTTTTTCCTTCCTGTCTCTTAATTGTGCTTCTTAATTGTACTTCTTTAATATGACCATCCCGTTGTGGCCCCCAAAACCCAGGGAACCCGACATGGCGATGTTGATGTCTCCCTGTTGTGCCTTTTGGGGCACATAGTCCAGGTCACATTCTGGGTCAGGGTTTTCCAGGTTGATCGTGGGGGGATAAAAACCGTCCCGGATGGCCAGGATGCAGGCGATGGCTTCCAGGCCCCCCCCGCCGGCTATGCAGTGGCCCGTCATGCTTTTGGTGCTGGAAATCTTGATCTTCCGGGCATGGTCCCCCAGGGATATTTTGAGCATCCTTGTTTCGGTGGGATCATTTATCTCCGTGGAGGTTCCATGGGCATTGTAGTACTGGATGTCTTCGGGCTTAATGCCCGCATCGGCCAGGGCGGCCCTGACGGCGTTGGCGCAGCCGGTGCCTTCCGGGTCCGGGGCGGTGATATGGTAGGCATCGGCACTGGACCCGTAGCCCATGAGCTCCGCCAGGATCCTGGCGCCCCGGGCCTTGGCGTGGTCTTCACTTTCCAGGATGAGGACCCCCGAACCTTCTCCCAGGACGAAGCCGTCCCGGTCCGCATCAAAGGGGCGGGATGCCTTTTCCGGCTCGCTGCAGCGTTTGCTGGACAGGGCCTTGAGCATCTGGAAGCCCCCCACGGCGAAGGGGGTGATGTCCGCTTCGGTGCCCCCGGAGATGATCACGTCACAGCGGTTGGACCGGATCAGGTCCAGGGCCTGGCCCAGGGCGTCGGTGCCGGCGGCACAAGCGGTCACCTGGGTATAGGCGGGACCCCTGGTGCCAAAGACCATGGAGATGTTCCCCGCCGCAATGTTGGGGATCATCATGGGGATGGTCAGGGGCAGGATCCGCCGGGGGCCCGACTCAAAGAGCTTCTTGTATGATTCGCCCACCACATCGAAGCCCCCCATGCCGTTCCCCATGACCACTCCGGTCCGCAGGGGGTCGCTCTTAATCCGTCGCTGGCCCTCTTCGTTGGGTTCATGCAAGAGGTCCGCATCGAGCAGGGCCTGGGTGGCGGCGGCGACCCCAAACTGGCAAAACCGGGCCATCTTGCGGGAGTCCTTCCGGTCTATCCATTGATTGGGATCAAAGTTTTTTATCTCCGCCGCGATGGTGACATCAAAATCCTTGGTATCAAAGAGGGTGATGGGGCCCACCCCGCTTTTTCCGGTTTTTATGCCGGTGCAAAATTCTTCTACCGAGTTTCCTATGGGGGAGATGACCCCCATCCCGGTTACTACTACCTTTCTCATGGTGACCCTCCCTGCCCCTTACATGAACATCCCGCCGTCTACGGGAATAACCTGGCCGGTAATATAGGCAGAATCATCGGAGGCTAAAAAGAAGACCGCCTTGGCCACATCTTCGGGGCTGCCCATGCGCTTAAGGGGTACCTGTTCCAGCATGGCCTCTTTTACCTTCTCGGGGAGCACGGCGGTCATGTCGGTGGCGATAAAGCCCGGGGCTACCGCATTAATCCGCACATTCCTGCTGGCGGTTTCCCTGGCCAGGCTCTTGGTCACCCCAATAAGCCCCGCCTTGCTGGCTGAATAGTTCGCCTGGCCCCCGTTCCCGTGGACCCCTACTACGCTGGCCATGTTTATGATGGAGCCCCCCCGGCGGCGGATCATGTCCCTGCCCACGGTGCGGGCCACCAGGAAGGCGGCGCTCAAGTTTACATCGATAACCTTCTGCCATTCATCCAGGGACATGCGGAAGGAAAGGTTATCCCGGGTAATCCCCGCATTGTTCACCAGGATATCAAAGCCCCCGGATTCTTTTACGGCCCCATCGACCTTTTCGTCGATTCCATCGAGGACCGACAAATCTACCGTAAGCCAATGGAGCTTTCCCTTGGCCTGATCTATCCGGTCTTTGAGGTCCTCCGGTTCCTTATAATCCAGGCCCCAGACTTCGGCCCCCTCGGCAATAAACATGTCGGCAATGACCTTGCCTATGCCCCTTAAGGCTCCGGTGACCAGGGCTTTTTTTCCTTCCAGTTTCATGTGTTCCTCCGCTCAAGTATTTCCGCCATGGTCCCTACAGTATAGCAGGGAATGGGGCTCTCTGTATCCTTCCATAGACCCTGTAGTACCTTGCCGGGCCCGGTCTCAAAAAGCTGGTCCGGGGCCTCCAGGGTTATAGCTTCTTCTACCTCGGTCCAGCGCACCCGCTCGACGATCTGGCGCAGGGCCAGGGCCTTGGCTTCCTCCCCGCTGGTAATCTGCTGGCCGGTCACGTTGGAAAAGACCGGAATGGCGGGGTCATTAAAGGTAACCTTCGATAGAAAGGGGGCAAAGGCCTGGGCAGCCCCTTCCATAAAGGGGGAGTGGTAGGGCCCTGCCACCGCCAGGCTGACAAAGCGCCGGGCCCCTGCTTCTTTAAAGAGCCCTTCGGCTTCGGCCAGGGCCGCGGCGGAGCCCGAAACCACTACCTGCCGCTTTGAATTTATGTTGGCACTGTAGAGTTCCCAACCGGGCTTCTCCTGCTTCCACTGGGCGATAAGGGTTTCCACCCCCTGGGGCTCGAGGCCTATGACCGCCGCCATCCCCGGGGGGCTCGCGGTGCTGGATATCTCATCTATAGCGGCCTGCATGGCCTTTCCTCGCTCTATGACCAGAAAAAGGCAGTCTTTGGGGCTAAGGACCCCCCCCAGACAGAGGGCTGAGTACTCCCCAAGGCTAAAACCGGCGGCTCCCGAGGGCCTAATGCCCCCTTCTTCCAGCCAAAAGGCCGCCGCCAGGTTCACCACCGTGATGGCGGGCTGGGAAATATCGGTTCTTTTAAGCTCCTCGGGGCTGGAATTGGCCAAAAGCTCCGCCATATCCCGCCCCATAAGCTCCGAAGCCAGGGAAAAAAGCTCTTTTACCCGGTCTGGAGGCCCCTTTTCGCCGGATCCCTCGAGAAGATCGAGGCCCATGCGGGGGTATTGGGCCCCCTGTCCGGGAAATACATAGAAGGTTTTTTGATTCATTTTATCCTTCCTGGATCTAACTCGACAAAAATCACAAAATTGTCATACCCTATGATACCCAATTCCTATCCTTTGTCAAGGTTTCCAGCCAGGGGTGGCACCGCCGGGGACTTAAGCCTTACCAGACCAAAAGATTGGCCCCGTAGGTAAGGCCGCTTCCAAAACCCACGGTCAGAATCAGATCCCCCTTATGGAGTTCCCCATTTCGGTGCAGTTCGTCCAGGGCTATGGGGATCGAGGCCGATGAAGTATTGGCATATTCTTCTATATTAATGTAAAACTTTTCTTCGGGGATCCTCAGGCGTTTGGCCGCGGCCTGGATAATCCGGGCATTGGCCTGGTGGGGGATGATCCGGGCCACCTGGTCGGAACTAATCCCCTCTTTGGCCAGGATATCCTTTACGGTGTCGGTGATGGCCTTGACCGCAAAGTTATAGACCACCTGGCCGTCCATCTTTAGGAAGGGGGCCTTTTCAAGCTGCTCCCTGTCCTTGAAGGGATAACGGGAGCCCCCCCGCTCAACCCGCAGGTAGTCGGCCCCCGAGCCATCGGCCCCCAGGACCGTACGAATAAGGCCCCTTCTGCCCTTCCCCTCTGTGGGGGCCGGGGTCTTTTCGAGGACCACCGCCCCCGAGCCGTCCCCAAAGAGGACGCAGGAAGAACGGTCGCTCCAGTCGGCGATTTTGGACAGGACATCGGTGCCGATGACCAGGACCCTTTTTCGATCCGCCCCCAGGGCCAGAAAGGCGGCCCCGGTTTCCAGGGCATAGATAAAGCCGGTACAGCCGGCCCCTATGTCCATGGCCCCCGCATGTTTGGCCCCGATCTTGTCCTGGACTATGCAGGCCGTCGAAGGGGTTCCGTAATAGTCCGGGGTGGCGGTGGCCAGGATGATCATGTCCAGGCTAAGGGCGGCCTCTTTCAGGGCCCTTTCAGCTTCGCTTTCTTTCAGATCGCCGGAAATACCCGCCGCCTGGGCCAGGGCTTTTTGGGCTGCCTCCAGGGCCAGATCGCTGGCGGCCACCTCTTCAGCGGCGATGTAGCGGGCTCCTATCCCGGTGTGGGACCGGATCCATTCATCGCTGGTGTCCATCATGGTGGAAAGTTCATCGTTATCGACCCGCCGGGAGGGGAGGGCCCTGCCGGTCCCAATTATTTCAAAAGCCATTGACTCCTCTTCTTTCTCTCAACTCACTTAGACCCCCCAGGGCCCAAAAGGTTGCACAAGCCGGGCAAAGAGAGGAGGTGGACAAGGGCCAGTATAAACAATATGATCGAACCATGACAGGTTTTTTGCTTAAAAAGAATTTTTACGACCTCTGGGACAATCTTTTTAAGATAGCCCTGGTAAATATCGGCTTCCTCCTCTGTGTGGCCGTACCGGTTTTTCTCCCCGCCCTGCTGGTCGCGGTGCCCATTATATCGATAATGGTACTGCTTTTCGGCATCCTCCTCTGCTTTTCCTACCTGGGGGTGGCGGCCATGACTCTGACAGTTATTTCAGATCATGGGGAGTTTGGCTTTCGGGACTTTATCGCCAACATAAGGGCCCATTGGTCCAAGGGCCTTATCCTGGGGGTCTTTGTCTTTGCGGGCTACCTTTTGATTGCCATGGTCATTCCCTTTTATGTGACCATGCAAAGCCTGGTGGGCCTTTTGGTGGCGGCGGTGGTGTTTTGGTTCATGATCATGGCCATCCTGGCCCTGCAGTTTTACTTTACCGTCCGGGCCCGGCTGGATGATAAGACCTCCCTGGCTATCAAGAAGTGTTTTCTCTTCTTTTTTGATAACCCCCTCTTTGCGATCTTTTCTCTCCTCCATAATATCGTGGTCTTTATTATTTCTATCTTGCTGGCCCTCGTCTTTCCGGGGCCCGCGGGGCTCCTCCTCTACCTGGATCAGGCCCTACGTCTAAGGCTCTTAAAGTATGATTATCTGGAAAAGAACCCCGAGGCGAATAAAAAAGATATACCCTGGGATGCACTTCTGATCGACGAGCGTGAAAGGGTGGGGTCGCGGAGTTTGAGGAGTTTTATTTTTCCCTGGAAAGACTAGGGCCCGCGGGCAATAATGCCCCTGGGCTCCTGGACCATCCTAGTACTCGTTCCTGCCTTTGCGGGACTTCTTCATTAACTTCCGGGCTATGGCCTTCTTTTTCCTGTTGAGGATGGTGGAGGGCTTTTCGTAGTACTCACGTTTTTTAAATTCCCGTATGATGCCTTCTTTTTCTACCAGCCGCTTAAAGCGTTTGATGGCTTTTTCCAGCATCTCGTTATCATCTATGATGATATGCGCCAAATGTATTCACCTCCTTCTTGTATAGAATTAGTACCTGTCCAGTGTATGGATTATGGCGTTTTTGTCAAGGAGAGGGCGGGCCAGGAAGGCATCGGGGTCGGCGTTCTCTCCGGCCACCCGGATCTCCCAGTGCAGATGGGGTCCCGTGGCAAGGCCGGTTGCCCCGGAATGGGCGATGAGCCTCCCCCTCGTTACAAAGTCCCCTTCGTCAACAAAGAGCTCGTTTAGATGATAATAGATGGAATAGACCCCCGGCAGATGTTCCAGGACCACCGAGTAGCCCGTGAGGATCCGGTAGCGGGCCAGGATTACCAGGCCGGTGGCAGAGGCAAAGACCTCGGTGCCCGTGGGGACCCCATAGTCCACCCCGGCGTGGATGGAGGTATCGGTCCCCCCTCCGGCATACTGAAAGATCCGGCGGCTGCCGTAGTAGCTAGTCCTCCGGGTGGCGCTTAGGGGGGGGAGAAAGGGCTCCCAGGTGTAGATGCTGCGGCCGGTGGTATTGAGGATGGTCCAGATCTGATCCGACTCGGCGGAACGCTGGGGGTCCGGCAGGGTGCGGAGGTTTGTGTTGGCCTGATTAAGGGCTATGGTCTCGGATAAGAAACTCCGGGGTTCTATGTTAAAGGGGAGGTCCCGTATTATCTCGTAATCCGACTCGATGCGGATCAGGGCCTCCCCCACCAGGGCCGTGGAGGGCACCGCCAGGATTGCCGCCTTTAATTCCGGCTCCCCTTCATCCTGGGGGAGATCGAAAAAGAAGGCCCTTCCCAGCCGCCTGCCCCGGGAATCCAAAAGCACGGCCCGCAGATTGGGGAACTGCCGGGATCCGAAGTTGCTGGAAAAGCCCACGGTGACCGGTTCCCCCCCCTGGGCTTTTTCGGGGATCAGGGCAAAGAGATGCTGGGGAAGCTGAAAGGTCCGCTGCACATCCGGCGGGAGCTCCGCCAGGGGGCTCAGCCCGGCATCTGGCTCCGCCTCGGTCAGGGCGGCCATAGCCTCGGCCCCGACTGGTCCGGCCTCGGCTTCGGGGGTGACTGACACCCGGTCATTGCAGCTGCTGAGCAGAAGGACTAAGAGGGCCAGGATCCAGAAGCGGCCCCTCATGGGCTGCTCCTTTTAATGTCGCTGATCACCAGCTGGGGGGTTTCGTTCCCCTTAAACCAGTTCCGGCTTACCCTAAAGGCCGCATCCACCTGGTCCCCCAGATCGAATTCCCGCTTCACCTTTTCGGCGGCACTCCAGTAGACCGCGGGCCACTTGTGTTTTCCCGCATCGAGGCTCAGTTTTACATGCTTGGCTTCGCCCTTGCCCATGAGGCCCAGTTCGCTAATTTTTAGCTTTTTGGACATAAAGATGAGGGGTCCGTTTTCTTCCCCGTAGGGTTCAAAAAGATCCACCAGGGTATAGATGTCCCGGGTAAGGTAGGAGTGGGGGAGTTCCGCATCTATGGCCAGAACCGGCTCAACATCCAGGGTTTTTAGATCGATCATGGCCGATTCGGATTTTAACTTTGCTAAGAGGGGCTCCCAGTTTTCGGCCCTGATGCTAAAGCCCGCGGCGTAGCTGTGGCCCCCCCAGTCCAAAAAGAGGGAGCCCAGGGGTTCCAGCAGTTTGTGGAGGTCAAAGCCCCCCAGGGATCTAAGGGAAGCGGTGATGATTTCATCCCCCGCCGAAGCTACCAGGGCGGGGACCTTAAAGCGGCTCATCAGGCGGTTGGCCATGACCCCGGTGACCCCCCGGGGGATCTCTTCCCCAAAGGCCAGGACCATCTTGCCCTGAAAGGCCTCCAGGCTCTTTTCGGCCAGGGGTTCCACCTTGATCCAGATTTCTTCCCCTATTTTTTTGCGCTCCTCGTTCATCTGTAAAAGTTCATCCGCCAGGCTGTTCCGGCGGTTTTTGTCTTTTTCCATTAAAAGATCCAGGGCTGTCTGGGGCCTCCCCATCCGGCCCGAAGCATTAATGGCCGGGCAGATCTGCCAGGACAGGTCCGAGGCCCCGATCCGCCGGCCCGAGAGTTCCAGCTTAAAGAGGAGGTCCGAAAGGCCGGGCCTGGGTTTTTCGATGATGGCTTTCAGGCCCTGCCGGACGATGATCCGGTTCTCGTCCACCAGGGGCATGATGTCCGCCAGGGTCCCCAGGCAGGCAAGCTGGAGGTCCAGGGTATCTTCTATGCCAAAGTGCTTTTCCCGCTGCCGTATGAACGAACAGAAAAGATTGTAAAAGACCTCCAGTTCCCCCGTGGGGGAGTCGGCGTACTTGGCGGTCTTGGATAGTTCTTTAATACGGATCAGGCTTTTACCGGCGGCGCTGGGGATCTCCTTTCCAATCTCGGGGGCTATGTCCTGCATGTAGATGTCCGCGGCGTTCCCAAAGATCCTGTTCAAGGTCTGCTTCTGAAGGGCCCCGTCCCAGACCAGGATCTGCTGGCCCGACAGAAATTCCGGGAGCCTCGTATCCATGATGCCCGCCGCTCCGGGGACCACCGTTTCGATGAGCCGGTCTACGATGACCAGGTTTCGGATCTTGAGGATCTCAATGTTCCAGGCCTCGTTAAGGGGCTGGGTGTTTAAAAGGCAGATGGGTTGTCCGTAGAGTTCGCTCCTTTGGGCGAAGCGCAGGGCCGAGACCAGCTTGTAGGCCACCCCGCAGCCCGCCAGGTCCTTAAAGCCGTAGCCCTCGGAGAGCTTGGGGTTTACCACCGCATAGGCCTCGGGGATGGTCTCCTGGGGTTTATGGTGGTCCGTGACAATCACGTCCACCCCCAGCTCCGCCGCCCGGCTTATCTCACTATGGTTGGTGATGCCGCAGTCCACGGTGATGATCAGGGTGCCGTAGGCGGCGGCGAATTCTTCCACCGCCTCTATGGTGAGGCCGTAGGGCTCGTCCCCCCGGGGCAGCCGGATAGTAATGTCCATCTCCAGGGAATGCAGGTAGTCCGCCAGAAGGGCCGAGGCGCAGATGCCGTCCACGTCCCGGTCCCCAAAGATCAGGACCTTCTCGCCCTCATCCTTGGCGGCCAGGATGCGCTCCACCGCATCTTCCATACCCCCCAGATCGTAGGGGTTTCGGAGGTACCGGGGATCTTCTTCCAGGAAGTACTGGATCTCCGGCCCCTTGGTTATATTTCTGCGAACCAGGATCGAGGCCGTTAAGAGGTCACAGCCGTAAGCTGTAGAAATTTGTTTTACCAGTTCCGCCGGGACTTCCTTTTTCTCCCACTCCATTTATGAGATTTCCTTAAGGATCAAAGTCCGCTGTGGGGGGGCCTGGTCCGAATATTCAATGGCCCCCTCCAGGGCCGGCAGGGCTCCTTCGAGGCCCTTTTGGTCCGCAGCCCAGACGCTCATGATCAGGTCCCCCTTCTTTACCAGGCTGCCCCGCTTATGGTGAAACTGGACCCCGGCGGTGGGGCTGACAGGGTCTTCGGTCCGGTTCCGGCCCACCCCTAAAAGCACCGAGGGGTGGCCCACCTTCCAGGCATCGATGCGGCTGATGTAGCCATCCCGAGAGGCCCTAATTTCGCCCGCATATATGGAGCGGTATTTCCCCCGCAGGGCCAGGACCTTCTCCGGGTCCCCCCCCTGGCTTTTAATGTTCTGTAAAAAGAGTTCCCGGGGCTTACCCCCTGCCAGGGTATCTTCGCAGAGCTTTCGGCCCTCCGCTGTGGTTTTGGCCTTGCCCCCTAAAAGGGCCATCCGGGCCGCCAGTTCCAGGGTTACTTCCATGAGGTCCTCGGGCCCCTTGCCCTCCAGGCAGTCCAGGCTTTCTTCTACCTCTAAAAAGTTCCCCACCATGTTTCCCAGGGGCTCATCCATGTCGGTCAGGAGGGCGATGACCTTAAGGCCCAGGGCGGTTCCGGTGTCCACCAGGGACCGGGCCAGTTCTTCCCCCCGGGCGGCTTCTTTCATAAAGGCCCCGGAACCGTATTTGACATCCAGGACCAGAGCTTCCGTGCCCTCCGCCGCCTTCTTCGAGAGGATGCTGGCGGTGATAAGGGGAATCGATTCCACGGTGCCGGTCACATCCCTTAAGGCATAGAGGAGCCGGTCGGCGGGGACTATCTCTTTGGTCTGGCCGGTCATGGCAAAGCCGTCCCGGCGGAGGATCTCCTTAAACTGGTCCACCGAGAGGGAGGTCTTATAGCCCTCCATGGATTCCAGCTTGTCCAGGGTGCCCCCGGTGTGGCCCAGGGCCCGGCCGGACATCATGGGGACCTGGATGCCCAGGGCGGCAATAAGGGGGGCCAGGACCAGGCTGGTCTTATCGCCCACCCCGCCGGTGGAGTGCTTGTCCACAAAGGGCCCCGCCAGGGCCGAGAGGTCTATGGTATCCCCCGAGCGGAGCATGACCTCCGTAAGGGCCGCCGCCTCCTTAGGGCCCATGCCCTTTAAAAAGACCGCCATGGCCCAGGATGAGACCTGGTAATCGGGGATTTCGCCGGAGACAAAACCGCCGATTAGAAAGGCCAGTTCGTCCCGGTTTAGTTCCCCTCCGTCTCTTTTCTTCATTATTATATCTACTGCCCGCATATATACCTCTTTTATACCATTATACTATTTTATTTTTGCCGGGAATCATATCCCTTCCCAGGAGGGGAGTCTTTTTCCCAGGCTCAGGGCCAGGACCGCCGAGGCAAGGCCCCGGGCCCGTTCCAGGGAGGGGAGGGGAGGGGAGGGCCCCTGCAGCAGGGCCTGAGCTTCCTGTCCTTCGATGTCCAAGAGCCAGGTGAGGGCCCCCTGATCCAGGGGCAGCCACTGGGTGCTGTCGGTGATGGAACGGAGTTTTTGCCGGCAGCCCTCACAATAGAGGGTTTCCCTCTGTAGGGAGTACCAGAGGGGGGCCCGCCGGTCTTTTAAAGAACCACTGGGGGCTGAACAGCCCCCGCAGACCGAGATATCGGGCCTCAGACCCAGGATCTGGGCCCAGTGCCACATAAAATAGACCCCCAGGGCTGTGCAGGCTTCTTTTTCGGCCCTTTCCAGGGCATCCAGGACCGATGAGCCAAGCTCCAGGGCCCCCTGCCAGTTCCCCCCGCCCCCATGGGACGAGAGGATGGTCTCGGCCAGGGCCGAGGCGGTCTGGAGCCGTTCGTAAAGCTCCCGGATCCCCGTCCGGTATGACTGGACATCGAAGTCCTGGACCTTCCGGGATTCCCGCACCGGGTCCTGATACAGGTAGAGGACCCCCTGGTGATAGGGAGCCACCCGGGACCTAAGGCGGCTCTTGGGCCCCCCAAAGACGGTGGCCCTGATCAGCCCCTCTTCGGCGCTCAAAAACCAGGCCTCCCGGTTAGATTCGCCGCTGGCCCTGACCCTTAGGGTGAGGGCGCTGCAGCTAAGGTTACGGTCTACCATCTTGGTCCCCCCCATGGAGCTTAGCCCAGGGGAGCGAAATTTCATAGCTAGGATTTAAGGGCTCGAGGAATTAGAGATATGATTGCAGATTTTGACAAATTCCTCCAAAATTTAAGCCATTTTTCCGTAAAAATAATGTTAAAAATGTGATTTTTTTGGACTTTTTTTATCAGAAATGAGCTAATTCCTTATATAGCAAGGAATTAGCAGGCTTTACGATTTATCAAAAAAGTAAAAAAAGTGAATAAAAAACTTGACTTTTTTTTGTAACCTGTCGTATACTAATAATAAGATGAAGGGGACTATGGACAGCCGTAGGTTGTTCCCTCTTATCAATTACAGGAGGATTCTTAAATGAAGAAAGCTCTCATTATTCTTTTAGTCCTTGCAGTAGCAGGGGGATTATTTGCCCAAAACCTTGCCCTCACGGGGAATGTCCGGAGTGGGATGGATCTACGGTTTATGGATGGCAAAAACACTGTTGCTGATGAAGCTTGGAAACCCACGGTTAATATGGGCTCACAAATTGCTGATCACCCAGGCCGTCTTTCTCTTAGCGGGGCCTTCAATACTGAAGATGGTGTCGCTGGGATCCGGTTTGAGATGCGAATTAATGCCCTTGCCAACGGTAATTTAGGCACTGGTGCTGGTACTAGTCCTACCAATGCTGATGAATTTGCCCAAGCTGTGGTTGCGGAAAATTACTGGGGTTATATCAGATTCCTTGACAACATTGTTGAAGTAAGTGCTGGTCGAGGTGGTCCTGGTGGTTTTGGTACCATGGGTGGTGTTGATGCCGGGTTTGATCTTCTTGGAGGTGGTCGGAGTACCTTTGGTGTCCTGGTAAAACCCTTAGGGAACAACGATATCCAGATAGGTGCCAATGTTAAAGGTTATGGCGGCGGACATACTTATAGCCTTCGTGAAGTTGAAAGAACATGGGTGGGTTTTGGGGCTCTGTATACCATGCCTAATCTATTTACCGGTGTTGTAAATTTCCGCACCAGCTATAGGAATGCCTATGAATCAGGCGTTACCGATGGTGCTTGGGATATAGCAGCTGGTGTAAATGTCCTTGCTCTTGCTGACCTGGGTATTTCCAGACTGGCAGTAGACTTTGCAGTCCAAAACATGGACCATGAATATATGAAGAAAGATGGTGCTCGTGGCAATGGGAACGGGGACTTGACAGATCTTCAGATAGGTCAACGGATCGCATATTCAAGTGGACCCCTTGGTGCAGAGTTACGGGCTCGACAATTATTCATGCTGGGTGTCGATACTGCGAAAGATAAGGGGTATGAAAATTATGCCCCGATGCTTCAGTTTGGTGCTCATGTCCAATACACCATGGATAACCTGGTTCCCCGGCTTGACCTTGGTTTTATCATGAATGGACAGCCCAATGACAATTTTAGAAGGAATTGGGATGTAGTAGGTCGCGGGCCCGATTTCCGTCGCATGGGAGATGATTATTCTGGTCGTGCGTTGTACCACAAAGAAGCCATGGGGTTAGCATTAGCACCGAGTCTTAGGATCAACATGACCAGGTCCTGGATTGAGTTTGGTTACACCATGTCATATGACTTGAGCACAGATCGGAACGACGAAGGTAAAGGTATTATCCCCAAGGATAACACCAAGCTTCGGAACATGATCTACATTGACATGCAGGTGAACTTCTAAGAAGTAAGCTAAGAAGACTTAAGAAGGCCGGCCCCTTTCGGGGCCGGTTTTTTTTGTGGGGGGGGGAAATTTTTATATTACACTAATTCCAAACGCAATTTTTTCCCTAAAACATTGGCAGCTCTTTTAAGCGTCAAGAGAGTTATAGATTCATTATCAGGATCTAATAACCTATCAACAGCAGCTCTTGATGTTTCAAGCTGAGAAGCTAAAGACGTTTTAGTTATACGGTCTTTTTTTTTGCTTCCTGTAGCTGGTATGCTATTATTTTTTTTATTGCGCCAGCCTCAACTTCATCTGAAATTCCTTCTTCAGTTAAAAAAGTATCAAATGAACTACCAATAGCTTTATTTTTTTCATTCTTATCTACTTCAAAGACTAGGTCTCGTCTTTTTTTTACCAAAATTAAATCCTGTTCAAGTGTCTTTTTACTTTTTTTCAAAATAATATGTAAAAGAACCATATGGCGTCTCCATACAGTAAAAAACACTCTACATATACCATCAGGTAAATTTGTTCGTAGCTCCCATAAATCCCTGTCCATCTTGGTGACCTGAGGGTACCCAACAGGCCAAGTTTCTAATATTGTACTTGTGGAATTTTATTTTTCTATCAAAGAATAAACAATATCAATAGCTGTTTCTAGAATATCAAGAGGTACATCCTCTACATAACGGAAATTTCGAACATTAATGTCCATGGTTTTTACCTGGTCGCATAAAATAACTCCAGTGGTTTTTGTTCTTTCATCTAATTTTATATGCAACGGATGATTTTTATCTGTATTTGTAATTGGGCATACTATTGCCATCTCTGAAAATTTAATGAAAACCTCGTTACTGATCACCAATGCGGGCCTTCTTCCCTTTTGTTCATGCCCTAATTGAGGATCAAAATCCACCAGAATAATATTCCCTTGTTTTACCATATCTCTTTACCTACTGGTTTGCCCCAGTCATATTCCTGTTGGGGTTCTACAATTTTATCATAATCATCACCATAAAATTCATGAAGTCTTTGTTCCAATTTTTTACGCTTAGAATTAACTATTTTTTTTATGATGATTTTTTCATTGTCTAAAGTAACATCCACAGGATCATTTTCAACAATATCAATACTGTTGAGGAATGCTTTGGGCAATCTTATGCCATGACTATTTCCCCATTTTACCACTGTAGTTTGCATATTAGCTCCTTTTCCATTGGATATATAAAGTATATCCAATAAATTAAAGATTGTCAATAGGAAATTACCTTTCTTAAATGAAGAAAGCTCTCATTATTCTTTTAGTCCTTGCAGTAGCAGGGGGATTATTTGCCCAAAACCTGTCTTTTTCAGGAGAAATGAGGTCAGGTATTGGGTTGAGGTTTCAGGATGGTAAAGATCCCTTAAATAACGATGAAGGCTACAGGCCCTCTATTGTTATGACCGGGAATATCGGGGACCATGTAGGTCGTTTCCAGCTTCGCGGTAGAGCCACAACTGATGACGGTGTTGCTGGTGTAGATTTTGAAATCCGTATTAATGGTAATGCCGATGGGAACATCGAGCTTGCTGTTGAACATTCCTGGGGTTTCATCAATTTTGCCGATAACATGGTTCAGCTTGTTGCTGGCCGGGGCGGTCCTGGTGGTTTTGGTACCATGGGCGGTGTTGATGCTGGTTTTGACCTTCTTGGCGGAGGACGGAATGGCATTGGTGTATTAGTACGCCCTATGGGTGATAACAACCTCCAGATTGGCTTTAATATTAAAACCTTTGGCCAACAAAGAGCCTTTGGAACAGTTGCCACTGAGAACTACTGGGGTGATGATCCTACTGCTAATCAATTATGGGAAAGTGCCTTTGGAGCCAACTTCAATGCTGAATCCGTAAGCATCACCAATGCATGGTATGGTGCTGGGGTACGCTACGAAATGCCTGGTCTCTTCAGGGCTGTTGCCAACTTTAGAACAAGCTACAGAACTATATTAGGCATGCCCGCACCGACCAATGCTCAAGTAAGAACTGACATCCGTGATGATCTAAGTGCCCATCCAAATGATGGTGCCTGGGACATTGCAGTTGGTATTAATGTTCTTGCCCTTGGCGATTTAGGTCTTAGCACTCTCGCCGTAGACTTTGCTCTCCAAAACATGGACCACAAATTCCTTACCAAAGATTTTAATGGTAATGGCGATTGGACTGACCTTCAGATTGGACAGAGGATTAACTTTGCCTCTGGTCCTATTGGTGCTTCTTTGCGGACCAGACAGATGTTCTTACTGGGTGTTGACACAGACAAAGACAAGTCCGATGGCTGGGGATGGGAAGAATATGCTCCTATTCTACAGTTTGCCGCCCATGTCCAGTACACCATGGGTTCATTGGTACCCCGGCTTGATGCTGGCTTTATCATGAACGCACAACCCCAAGCTAACTTCAGAAGAGGCTGGGATGCGGTGAATACAGGCTTTAGCATGGCAATTGGTGCCCGTGAAGGATTTAATAAAGACGCCATGGGTGTAGCAATTGCACCAAGCATTCGGTTAAACATGACCCGGTCTTTCATTGATTTCGGTTACACCATGTCCTACGACATGAGTAAGGAAATCGACAATGAAATGAAGGGTGTTCTTCCCAAGGATGCCACCAGGCTCAGGAACATGATTTACCTGGATTTTGGTGTAACCTTCTAAGGTTTACGTAAGACAAGGTTTTATGACCGGCCCCATTCGGGGCCGGTTTTTTATGGGGGTATAACAATATTAATAAAGTTTCTATTCAGGAATACTATTATAGTACAGTTCATCAGGGCAGATATCTTGCCCATGAATCCATTCGATACTCAAGCCTGCCGGCTTCACCGTATTAAATAAAGTTAAATTTTTTAATTCACTGTATGGCTTAAAATCGAGATAAGGTTTAACATCAAATATTCGTTTTTCATTATTACTAAAAGTGATTCGAAGGCAGTAATCTGGACAGGTTTCTACATTGATAGCTTTCGGTCTTATCATTTAATTACCTCAGCCCTTCTATTTTAATAACTTCACCATTTTCGTTCCAGGCTATCCACGCAGCATTTAATTCATCTTCATGTATCATTGCCCAAGCTTCTACAAATTTTCTTTGTTTAGGTGGAAGTTCTCCTTCTAGAAGATTAGCTTCAAAGTCAAAAACACCTTCATATTCAGCGTACTTAGCATGAAAATGAGGTTTATGGTGTTTGCTATTTATTTCTTTATAAATATAAATGAGTATGCCATAAAATTGTGATATAAGAGGCATTATTTTCTCCTTATTAATCCTACAAAAATTATAGAATAAAATAACAACTAGGTCAATAAATAATAATAAAATGGAAAACAAATATAATGGATATAATGGACATTATATAAAAACATGAATCTAAGTGGATATCAAACCTTGTAAACAGGAATTGTTTACTTACTGACATTGGATTTTTTATTATTTTTATACAGTGAGCATATCTTTTTATGTGTACATAATCCATACTTCAACTTGTTTTTTCATATATGATTTTTCCAGTGCTTTCAATTTCTTCAATAAAATAATTCCCAAAATCCTTAATTTTACGATATTCTTCTTTTGAATATACTAATATATCTAAGGGGACCTTGTAATTTATATGCCTTACAAGCTTGTTTATATACAATTTTTTATTGATTCTATCTTCATAAGACTTTGAAATTTCTTCATTATCCAAAATAACAAGCAGATCAATATCGCTATTACCGTTGGTATCTCCTTTAGCACATGATCTAAATAAAACAACCCTATAAAGATCGGCTTTTTGGAGTGCCTCTAATAACTGGTCAATATAGCCATTATTATCCATATAGCCCAAAGATACCATGAATTTCATCCATTTTCAAGGGTTATATAATTATTTTATTAGCAAAAAGTGACATTTATTGCCAAATTTAGTTAAAATTCTTTCACTTCGAGAATATCAACATCCCTTCCTAATAATTGAGCAAATTCGTACTCTAAATCTATAATATTGAATTAGGGTATTTGGGCATCTTCAGCAAATGATACTAAAATATCAATATCATTTTTTGCAGTGAAGTCATTCCTAATTGAGGAACCAAATAAGGACAACTCCATGACACTATATTTTTTACATAATTTTTCAATCTCAGAGTAATTGACAATAATGCCATTATTCTTTAATTTCTCTAAAGTATCCATAAAGTAAGCCTTCTATATTTATTTTAAACTTAATGCTTATTATTTTTATAGCAATCATAATCTATTAAGCCTATACAGAGTGTTTTCTTTAATTTTATGGTATCATTACAGCTATGCATGAATACATCACCAAAGGAATCTGTGCCAAAAAAATCCGGTTTGACCTAAGAGAAGGCAGGGTCTACCAGATCTCTTTTGAAAACGGTTGCGAGGGCAATTTAAAAGCCCTGGCCATTTTAGCTGAAGGTATGTTGGCAACGGATCTTGTTCAAAAATTAAAGGGCAATACTTGCCTAGATAAGCCCACATCCTGTGCTGATCAATTAGCCCTGGCCGTAGAAAAGTTTTTATAAAACCTACGCTTAGGCTTGAAAGGTTCTACTTCTCATTCTGTATGGGGTCCACGTGTTTGAGCCCATACTCCATCATAAGCTCCTCAGCAAGATATTTTTCGCTTCGACAGTGCATGTCTGAAATTCCTTCTCGCATTTCTATATAAATTTCTGATCTATAAAACATGTCTAAGGCAGAACGGATGGGTATATCAGCAATCTCAGAAAATGTATTTATTACAATACAATAGGTAATTTGTAATATTGCTTTATCTGCTTTCATATTTTTTCAATTCCAATGTATTTCAGATGCTTATTAATTATTGCTATATTTTCAATTGACAGCGCAGAACCATGATAGAGAATCATACCTCTATACCTCTTTCTTGCATTAGCTCAATCAATTCATTAACGATATATTCTTTGCCCTGGGTATGAAGGGCATCATAACAAGGAATAATATAGTTATCCAATATATCGCTCTTTTCAGTAACTAAAATGTATACCTCATCACCACATAGGTGCATGTGTTCAGCAAGATTTTCTAGGGAGAAAATGACAAATTGGAGTTCTTTGACGTTCATACAATCATTATAAGATAATTCCTAAAAAAAGGCAATAAATAGTGTAAGGAAGCGAGCTTTTCTTAAATGAAGAAAGCTCTCATTATTCTTTTAGTCCTTGCAGTAGCAGGGGGATTATTTGCCCAAAGTCTTACCTTTTCGGGAAATGTCCGGAGTGGGATTGATCTTAAATTCCAGGATGGAGAAAACGAAAAAGGGGATGCCTTTAAACCTGTTGTTGCTATGGGTTCTCGTATTGGTGACAACCCTGGCCGCCTTACACTCGCTGGTGCCTTCAATACCGATGATGGTGTTGCTGGAGCACGGTTTGAAATGCGGATGAATTTGACTTCCGCTGGTGGTATTGAGGGAGTCTTAGCTGAACATTTTTGGGCTTACATGTACTTTGTTGACAACATGGTACAGTTAGTTGGTGGTCGTGGAGGTCCTGGTGGATTTGGAACCATGGGTGGTATTGACACTGATTTTGGCCTACTAGGTGGCTCTCGAAGCACCTTTGGTGTCGTAATTCGGCCGTTAGGAACCAATGATATTCAGATTGGAGCCAATGTAAAAGGCTATGGTAATGCATGGGACTCTCGCAACGAAGTTGAACAAACGTGGATAGGTTTTGGAGTAATGTACAGGATGCCTGACTTATTCCAAGGGGTAGTAAACTTCCGTACTCATTATCGAGATATGTATGGTGGTGCTTCTCATGGTGTTCCTAGTGATGGCGCATGGGATATCGCTGCTGGCGTAAACGTCCTTGCCCTTGCTGACCTTGGTATTACTAGACTAGCCGTTGACTTTGCTCTTGAAAACATGGATCACATGTTCATGAAGAAGGACAACAACGGAAACGCCGATTTGACTGACCTTAAGATTGGCCAGCGGATAGAATATACTAATGGTGATCTTAATGCTGGTTTACGGGCCAGGCAATCCTTTTTATTGGGTGTAGACACCGCTGAAGAAAAAGAGTGGGATTGGTATGCACCTACCCTTTCTTTTGCTGCTCATGTTCAGTACACCATGGATTCTCTGGTTCCCCGGCTTGATGCTGGCTTTATCATGAACGGTCAACCCGCTACTAACTTCAGAAGGGGTTGGGATGCGGTAAGCACAGGTTTTTCTCTGAACGAAGAATCACAATGGGGTATGAACAAGTACGCCATGGGCTTAGCTCTTGCACCAAGCCTCAGGATGAACATGACCAGGTCCTGGATTGAGTTCGGTTACACCATGTCTTACGACATGAGCAAAGAAATGAACGACAAAGGCCAAGGTGTCTTCGAAAAAGATTACAAGGGCACCAGGCTGCGCAACATGATCTACATTGACTTCCAGGTGAGCTTCTAGTAAGAAAGCTAAGAAGACTTAAGAAGGCCGGCCCCTTTCGGGGGCCGGTTTTTTTTGCTGGGGGGAGATCTAAGAGAGCAAATTAATTTCGTCTAAAATAGCTTTTTCAATAAAGCTATTCAAAGATATATTCTTTTTCTTTGCTAGGATAGATATTTCTCTATGTAACTCTGGAGATAAACGTACATTGAATTTTCCAGAATACGGTTTTTCTGGGTCTACCCCTTCTTCTTTACACCATGAAAGATAATCGTCAATTGAATCTTTGAATGCTTTGTCGATTTCCTCAACCGTAGTTCCCTGAAATGTTATTACATCCTTGGTATTCTTAATTTCCCCATGGAAAATTTTCGCATCTGAATCATATTCGACTGACCCTAAATAACCTTTATACTCCATCATATTGTACTCCTGCATTTTCAAGAAATTTTCGCACAGAACTAACAGCTCCCTTATCAGTAGTCTTACGAGGATGAGGCCTATGAAAAACAGCGCGTCTTTCTTGTAACTTCACTCGTATCCTTGACCCTTGACCTTCGGTGATTACAGCACCAAGAGCTAATAAAAGACTCTCAATCTCGGACCATAAAATATCAGATGGAACTGGGGTTTTGAATATAGACTCCAGTGTCTTCCGTTGCTTAGAATTCATACAGTTAATAGTACCATATAATGATACCATTGTAAAGGTAATATTATCCATTATTGAAAAAATATTTTGAGTTAAAAAAACAAAATCATGCTTTTCTTAAATGAAGAAAGCTCTCATTATTCTTTTAGTCCTTGCAGTAGCAGGGGGATTATTTGCCCAAAGTCTTACCTTCTCGGGGAACGTCCGAACGGGTATGGACCTACGGTTTATGGATGGCAAAAACACAGTTGCTGATGAGGCCTGGAAACCCACGATAAACATGGGTTCTGGGCTTGCTGATCATCCTGGTCGCCTTACTCTTAGCGGCGCTTACAATTCAGATGATGGTGTTGCAGGTGTTCGTTTAGGGATGCAATTACGTATCTTACCCAATGGAGATTTGGAAGAAGCTGTTCGCAACGATTCTTTCTGGGGTTACATCAGATTCCTCGACAGTATGGTAGAAGTAGTTGGTGGCCGTGGTGGTCCTGGCGGTTTTAACACCCCTGGCGGTCTTGATACCGGTTATGGACTCCTTGGTGGTGACAGGACCACTTTTGGTGTTCTGGTAAAACCCTTAGGGAACAATGATATCCAGATTGGTGCCAACATAAAAGGCTATGGTAGTAGTCATACTCCCTATGATCTCCGGGAAGTCCAAAAAACTTGGTTAGGGTTTGGCGCATTGTACACTATGCCTGGCTTATTCACTGGTGTAGTTAATTTCAGGACCAGCTATAGGACAGTATTCGGTCAATCAGATTCTGATGGTGCTTGGGACATAGCTGCTGGGGTTAACGTCCTCGCCCTTGCTGACCTGGGTATCACCAGATTAGCCGTTGACTTTGCCTTGGAAAACATGGATCACCAGCGCATGAAAAAAGATGGTGCTTTTGGTAATGGTAATGGTGATATAACTGACCTCAAAATTGGTCAACGGATAGAATATACCAATGGTGACCTTAATGCGGCTTTACGAGCCAGGCAATTATTCATTCTTGGCCTTGACACTGGGGAGGACAAAACAATTTTCGGTGGAGCAACAAAGAACTATGCTCCTATGCTTCAATTTGCTGCCCATGTCCAGTATACTATGGATAATTTAGTTCCCCGGCTTGATGCTGGCTTCATCATGAATGGCCGGCCCAATGCTAACTTTAGAAGGGGTTGGGATGTAGTAGGCCGCGGATATGATGCAAGTCATGCGACCTTCCACAAGGAAGCCATGGGCTTAGCTCTTGCCCCAAGCCTGAGGATCAACATGACCAGGTCCTGGATTGAGTTTGGTTATTCCATGACCTACGACCTTAGTAAAGATCAGGATCAGAATGATCCGAGCAAAGGTATCATCCCAAAGGATGCCACCAAGCTTCGCAACATGATCTACATTGATATGCAGGTCAGCTTCTAAGAAGCAAGCTAAGAAGACTTAAGAAAGCCGGCCCCTTTCGGGGCCGGTTTTTTTGTGGGGGGGGGTGCCGGCTCTCTATAGAGCCGGTGTCAAGAATCTTGTATCTCTGTTAGAAAGAAACCCTAAAATCCACAAAAATAAGGTTGTTCATTGTTTTTACGGTTTCGCTTGGCTTAGCATCTTTTGTAAGATCTCTTTGCATCACATAACCCACACCAATGATTTGACCTCCTCTGCCACCAAATCTGAAGTCTACCTGGGGGGATATCATTAAATAACTTGCATCTTTGGCTCTGGAATCACCACCAATTCCATCCCAATTACCACGAATCTGTGCACTGACTTCTCGATTGTTTTCTCTAAGACCAGTACCCATATTGTAACCCGCGTTAAGGCGGGGGACAATATCAACATTACCAAAACGGCCCATGTTATACTCCCCAATTCAAGTACTAAGTGCAATAAATAGTTAAGGGGAAGGGTTTTACCCCCTCCCCAAAAACGGTTTTAACCTGTAAAGTTTTGGTTGCA
>Ga0099364_10001679_pt1 | contig 36206 bp, 23 predicted proteins | sample TergutTh196P3_FD_73070 | JGI IMG/M metagenome (GOLD analysis project Ga0099364, IMG submission 73070) | Microcerotermes parvus P3 segment gut microbial communities from Pointe-Noire, Republic of the Congo - Th196 P3 | ecosystem: Host-associated > Arthropoda: Insects > Digestive system > Gut ... | reverse complement strand
ATCTCTTTATTATGGATTGCCGCGAAATTACTGCGTAATTTCTCGCAATGACGGAAGTCTAATAAACATAGTTTTTAAAGGTTTCCATAAAAAAATCTTATATTTGTATTGATTTTGTTTAACAATTAATTTTTTTATTCGAATGAAAAGAAACATATTAGTATTATTATTTTTTATTGGGTTATCTGTTTCGTCTTTTGCGTATCAAATGGAGACTGAAATACAGGATTATATAAAAAGAAAACGAGATAGCATTGAAGCAATACCTTCGCTTACAGAAGAGCAAAAACTAAAAATGATATTGGAATCAATGATAGGACCCAAAAAGCCGCAAACGGAAACGCAATCGGGCAACAATACTCCAACCGAGAGCAACAGCAATGTAATCGAACAAAATGACAATTCGGAAGGATTTAATTTAGATGATTTTTTAAACAATCTTAATGAGAATTACCAAAATTCAGAATTGTTTGAAATTATGATGAACAGTATGACTTTGCCCGATGAAGAGTTTGGTCCAATGATTGCTAAAATAAATGTTATAGATACTGTTGTTAAAAAGTTTAGTTGCAGCGGTGGCAATATTGTTGGCGAAGGAAACTCGCAAGTTGATTCTAATTTGCTGTTTATTTATTGGAGTTTTGGTCTTCCAAGGAAAGGCATATATACAAGTTGCAAAGGTGGAACAACAATGGAAGTTGATTATTTTGGCAGAACGGTTATTCCTGTTAATAGTGTATTTGATTGTATAACTCCTCTCCCCAAAATTACTGATAGCATAGTCCGATATGCCGATAAAAGAAAAACAAAATTGATTGTAATGGATGTGTTAACGGGCGAAAATATTTTTGAAAAAAATGTAGAAGCAGCAAAAACAAAAAGCGTATCGGCTATTGTTTCACAAATAAAAAAAGAAAATATGGAAATAAGTATGGAAAGTGAAAGTCCATCATTGCCAGATGGTTACACTTATTCAGAATATAAAACAATAGATATTAGAAACATCCCGCCCGGATTATATTTTATCGCTATATTAGATGAAGTTGGCGATGTCGCATATATAAAAACCTATAATAAAGAAAAGTAAAATTATTGTTGCGAGCATAACATTTTTTGTTCTTTTTTTACGCTCAATAAAAGTTACTTTGTTGCTAAAAAAAATACTTCGAATGAGTTAATCTTACAGGAAACATTATGCTTTAAATTTTCTCAAACCAGTTTTGGTTTGGCATAAAACAAAAAAAAGCACAGCAAGTTTTTGCTATGCTTTATGAAATTAATTTTAGTGTTATTTTACTTTAGGTTATTATATGCTTTTGTTGCGGCGTCGAGCAGTGGTTTGTATGAAACACGGCTACCTACTGCTTGTTCCATCCAGATATCGGGAATTAGGCGACCTTGTTTACTCATTCTTTCCATTTCTGTTCCTAAATTTTTGCCTGTTATGTAGTCGGCGATTTGGAACTCTATCAAGCGACCTATCGGATACGCAGATAAATACAATGGAATTTTTATCATATGCGAGTATATTGCTAATATCGGACAATCTTTCATTCCGAAGTGTTCTGCAAAATATTTATTCCAAACTTCCGCTGATATTTTTACAACCGCAGCACACAATTCGGCTTTATTGCAATTAGGATTTTTATACATCCAATCCCAAACCATCTGATCAACAAGAGAAACAGCCATTATTTCCATTGTTCCCCAAAATTTATCGAGCATTGCAAAATGTTCGTCCATTTGATTATTACTTCGAATGCCTAATAATTCTAAATCTTTTGTTTGAAAAATAAACGCCCACGCTTCTGTAAATGCAGTATTTGGCACTCCTCGAAGCATCCAATAATCTACATCGTGCAGCGTTAAAACTTGTTCTACATTATGTCCTAGCTCGTGAATTCCGATATTATATCCTTTGTAATCAATACCATCTTTTCCTAACCGAGTTCTTAAATGTGCTTTTTCGCCTCGCATTGAAGCCCCCCAAGCATGCCCTGCACCTTTGGAAGCATTAACTTCTATTCTGTCCGAAACATATTTTGCTTTCTCTTTTGTGAAACCTAATTTCACTAAAATATTTGGCAAGTCCTTTTGCAGTGCGTTGGTGTCGGGATACATTGCCGCAAGCCGTTTATTTAATCCAACTTGGTCGATACTGCTTCTTGTTTTAAAGCCATCATACCAAATATCGAACGGCTCTAACTTCCTGCCGAGCCGCGATTCTATTAGTTTAGCAACATCGCCAACCAATGCTGAAGATAAATATTCGTCGAACATTTTTGCTACTTCGGATACAGGCATTTCATATTGAACATCAAAAGTTGTGTTAATTAAATTGCCAATAGCAGGACGATATTTATCGATTTGCGTATTAATTAAAAAACAATTTAATAGATGTTGGTAGCGAGTGTATGGCTCTGTTTCGAACTTTGTTTCTTTGCCGTCTTGATAAACTTTATTTGTTTTTGGATTCCACAAAAACTTATCGCTATCAACTACACTCTGCGGAATTTCTTGTTTTATTATCCGCAACATAACATCTAAAATCATTCTTTGGCAAACAGTTCCTTGCTCGCCGTTGCTGTATTGCGATTTAATTTCATCTCTTAAATTCCAATGCGAGATTAATTTTAAATCTTTTGCAAAGTGCGTATTCATATTATCATCAACCAAATTTCCAACATAAATATTGTAATTGGTAATGTAAGCATCTGCATTACTGATGATTTGCGAATACTGCTGATTTAAACTCGAAGGAATTCGGGTCGTAAATAAATCGCCCAACCTTGCATAAGCCCATTCTTGTCTGCTCCAATTTTTACCTAATGTTTCTTTTTCCGTTAAGGTAAAATATGGAAAGTTTAAGCCGACCAAAAACGCAAACTTATTAGCAAACATATCGTTCACTAAATTATCGCTCGGCTCATATCCTGCCAAAATCTCGTCAGCAAGTGTTATGCTGGCGTATCCCTCGAGATGAACAGGACGCTTGAGTTGCAATGAGACCTTATTGAAGTGACCCAAAATCACCTCCAAATGAGTTTGGCAGGAATTAAATAGTTCGAATAGTTTAACACTATCAGAAACAAAACTATTTTTGCAAAACTCGATAAAATCGTTCGAAGTGCCATCAACACTATTATCGGATGCGTCTATTGGTTGCGTTCTCCAAAGAGCAGCGATTTGTTTGACACCTTTTTCGATTCTTGCGCGGTGTTCATTTCCGTATTTATTCACAAGCTCATCTATTGCAGAGTCAATATTTGCTTGCGACACACCGCCTACATTTTTGTAATTTTCATTCATAGTTGTTTTATCTTTTTGATTACAACCCGCCGCTATCATTATAGCAGCCACTAACAAAATTACTAATAACAGATATTTCTTCATTTTTGAATATTATTTTTAGTTAAACAAAGTATCAATATATGAAAAAATATGTATATTCTAAAACCCGTCATTGCAAACCGATTTATCGGCGTGGCAATCTATTTTCTTTTTATGGATTGCCACGAAATTACTGCGTAATTTCTCGCAATGATGCTGAAAATAAACAGAGTTTTCAGTGGTTTTAATCTTTCACTCCAACGATAAAAATTTTTGCTTCGTTTGCCATTTTTATTACTTTTTCTTTTTCTAAAAAGATAGTGCTGCCGATTTCTACTGCTAACCCTTTTACGCCATTTTTTTTCATAAACTCTATTGTTCTGGTGCCTATAGTGGGCAAATCTACTCTTATTTCTTGTTTGGGTTTTGCCATTTTTATAAGAACGGGTGCTTTCCCGTCTCTTTTTAAAGCGGATATTCTATCAATCATATTATCTGTTCCTTCTCTTGCTTCTACTGCTAAAATAATACCTTCTTGGACTACACAAGATTGTCCTACATCAAGTTCTCCTAAAGTTTTTGCGACTTTAATTCCTATTTGAATATCTTCAAAATCTTCTTTGCTTGGTTTTGTTTTGCCATAAACGCCTTCGGAAAAAAGCATTTGTGGCATAACTTCGTGGGCTCCTACTACCTTGAAACCTTTTAACTCAATCTCATCAATTAGCACACGAAAAATATTATCGTCACTCATCTTTTTTATAGCGAGTTTTGTTATCAGTTTTGCACCTTCCCAGTCAGGTATAAGTTCTTTAAAAGAAGGTCGCCGAATGCCACCTGCAAAAACAACTTCTTTTACTTTATTTGCTTGAAAGTATTTGAATATTTTGCCAATTTCTCCAATTTTAACTAAAATGTGAGGTGTTTCGTATAATGTTTCGGGCAAAACAAATGGCTCGATTCCAACAACAAAAAAATCTCTTTTAATTGCTTTACAGTGTTCTATCACTTCTTTTGGCATTGTGCCATTGCCTGCTAATATTCCTAATTTTTCCATCAATTAAATTATTTTTATTTTAAAAATATAACTCCCAAACATCACTTTACAATTTTTTCTAAATATGTTTTTTTATTTGTTTTTATTTTAACGATGTAGGTGCCTGATGTTAAATTTGTTATATCAATTTCTGGGTTTTTTGTGGTTAAAATATTTTTTCCGTCGAGGTCAAAAATTTCTATATTTTCTATTGTTTCGTTTGAATGATTAACGATATGTATATTATTTTTTGCGGGATTAGGGAATATAGTTATTTTGCTTTCATGTTCTTCTTCTACTCCGACGAGTCCTGTTATGGATATATTATTAATAAGTAGTTGCATATAATCGCCTTTTGTGTGCGAGCAAATTGCAAGATAATATACGGCATCATTAGGCACATTAAAAGTTGCAGAAAGTGTTGTAAAATTTGTTCTATCGAGTGCATCGCCAAAATCTTCTATCAATATTTTATCATTGATATTTTTAGTATTACACAAATATAATTTCATATTTCCCGGATACAAACCGCTAAATACTTTATAATTTACATCAAAAGAATATATGTAATTTGGAAGCAAATAAAATGGCGGAAGGAAGAGATAATACTCTTTTGGAGTTTTATCTGCACTTAAAAAACTTCTAAGTTCGATAACCCAATTCCCCGATTCTTGTATTCTTCGCCAAGTTGTATTAGTTGAATTATCTACGCTGACAGATGTATATAAATCTGTAAAATGTTTTGCTTCAATAACATTATAAGAATAAGGAATTGACAAAATAAAATCAGGTCGCCCAACATAATTAAAACTTATAAGCGAATCCGTTTCGGTTATATTTGTTATAGGTCTATTAATAGGTTTTCCCGTCCAACTGCGAGCAGAAGGAATAGAATTATCTGTAAATTCAGTGTTGTTAGAACTTCCCGGAAAAGGAGTTCCCGCAGAATTTATAACTCCATAACTGCTTGGAGTGTTCGAGGGTTGTGCGAAAGTAGAGGACGCACAAACGGGATACATAAGTTGCGGATGAGCAGCATTAATTGCATTTGCTCCATAAAATAAATATGCAGGCAGAAGAGTATGAACTCGCCAAATAAGCAAACCCGACCCCGGCACAAATCTATCAAATCCTGTTCGTTGCCTATTTTCCATAATATAAAGTTCATCTTTTGTATCGGTATCTATTCTGTATGCAACAGAATGAAAAGCCGAATTTGGCATATCAACAACACTCACATCTTGCGTTGCCAAATTGATAGGATCAACCCAACCAAACATCCATTTTTGAAAAATATTTATATTCGCAGGGCAAGCACCGCCCGAAAGCCAACTACCATTAGCCATAATACACCAATTGCCCGCACCTGTAAAATTGCCGCCAGTTGCACCATCTGTATCGTAAAAATCGAGAGCACCCAAAGTATGAGTAAATTCGTGAGCCAAAACTCCAATGTTGCTAATATTATCTCCGCCATTTCCACGCAATTCAGGGGCGCAACAATATCTTCGAATGTATTTTCCGTCGACAAGATAATAAGGACTGCCCGTATTATCAACTAAATGCGAAGCGTGCGACCATATACCTTGCTGAAATCCTGCTTCCTCGCCCCAGCCCGAAAATATAATATTAACAGCATCAATCAACCCATCATTGTCATTATCAAATTGAACCATATTATTCAACTCCATATAAGCATGCCAAACGGCTTCTTCTGCAAGCGGTCGAGAATTTGCTTTATAATAATCTATGCCAAATTCCGTTGTGTATGGACCGACAATAATAAATTCAGGCGTAAATTTTCCATAAGAGTTTTGAACAAAATAATCTCTGACAGAACCATAATTACCATAACCGACTTCGTTAAATAATGCCTCAAAATCCTCTTTCGTTTTGGTGAAAGGAAGGTCGGGATAAGACATAAGAACAACAAGATATTTGCGAGTTCCCTCTATATTTACAGAATTTTCAATATAATAATTCTGAAAATTATCTTGGTTCTTTTGATTGATATTAGGCTTTTCCGCATCATTGATAAAATGCGAAACTTGCCTTTCAGAGAAGAAAAGTTTTTTATCCAGATTTGTTATAAAATCCGTTCTTTCCTTTGTGGCGTTATCATTCGAGCCGTCATTCGTAAATATATGTTGCGATGGAATGAGGTCGCCATTTGCATTTTTTGTGGCATAAACAATAAAACCCGCCTCATTTCTCAACAATGTAAATTGGTCAGTTGATTCGAACCAATTAATATTTTCATCGCCCCTTATATAAACTTCTATCTTCGAACCATCAGGTTGTGTGATAGTTACAAGTTCAGGCGTAGCAGGCACAGCAAGCGTTTTACATATCAACATCGTTGAAAACACCGCTCCATAGAATAGTTTTTTTATTACGTTTTGCATATTAATTTTATTTTGCTATTAAACTTGATTATAAAGATACATTTTATTTTATAAATATTGTATGAAAAAATTGCTTTGCGAAAAATATTGGTCTGTATAAGTTGATTTATAAGGAAATATTGGACCTTAATTAACTTCGCAAGTCAATTTTATTTGAGCATAAAAGTATCAGTTAATATTTTTGCTGCTTCAGCATCTAACAATTTGCTTTCATTTTTAATAGCAAAACTACGTTTTACTATTTTAGTAATTTTATTAATTGTTTCGCTATCCACAATTGGAATATCAAAATCCGCTATTCTATGTGGACGTAAATGTGGTATTGTTGATGCTATTACAGTAGAACGAATCGCTTGAAAGTAGCCTGAATACTTATTAGATAGTAAAGCAAATAAATATTCTGGAGTAATTCCATATTGTTTTTCTGCTTCTTTTTTTAATCTTATTCTAAAAATTCCTGAAGCAATAACAACCTTATCATTTTCTGTAACCATTGCTGCTATTCCTATCTTTCCATCTTTTGTAAATAAAATATCATTTGCTCTAATGTCTTGATTTAATTTTACATAAATTGCTTCGTCTACAAATTTATCAGGAATTTGATTGATTGAAAAATTAACTAAATCACCTGTTCTAATAAATGGAATATCTGTTTCATTTCTATCAATAAAATCAATATAATTTGAACTGCCAGGTTCTTTTCCTGCTTTAAATGTAGCAATATCACCAAGTTTAACTAATTTATACTTATTGATTACATTATCTATTGCTTGTTTATAGTAAGGTGAAAAATGTTTAGGTATCCAAAAATTAGTTTGTTCTAATTGACTTAATTTAGTAATAAAATAATTTTTAGTGTTTTCTATTTTCTTTCCTTCTAACCAATATTGAAATTGCTTTTTAATTATTGGAATATCATCATTTTCAATAGTAACTCCTCGTCTATTATGTCCACAAAAATAAGCAACTCCCATAAATATTTCATAATCTTTTATTATAGGATTATTTGTTTTTTGCAAAAATATTAAACTCGTTTTGGTTGGTGTATTGGGTTGAAATGATTCTTTACAAACATCTATAATACCAATTATCTTTACTTTTTTCAAAAGCCATTTACGAATATATGTTTCACTTTCATTAAAAGCCCCATCTGGTAGGACTATACCCATTTTACCGCCATCTTTTAATAGTTGCAAACAACGTTCTATAAATAGTATTTGTGGTGGACGTTTTTCAATAGTGTTATTATGTGTCCATTTATTTGTTTTTTTATCTTTTTGCCATTTATGTGCTAATTTATATTGTTTTAATTTTCCATCTACACCTTCAACTTTAATTTTATCACCAAAAGGTGGATTAGTTACTACTATATCAAAAGTGCCTAATTGCACTTTAACTTGCGTTTCTTGTTTCCAGTTATTAGGATTTTCTAAACTATCTTCACAAAATATACCCGATGTCCCGTCTCCAATAAGATTCATATATGCTTTAGCAACTTTACTTAAAAAATAATCTTTATCTATTCCTCTAATGCAATTTGTAGCAATTTTTCCTTTTTCTTTTTCTATTTGATTTTCTTTCCAATTTTTTGTGCGATATTCTTTTTCTGCTTTGTCCCATATATGCTTGAGTGCCTCTATTAAAAATCCACCACTACCACAGGCAGGGTCAATTATTTTATCATTTTCGGTTGGCTGTAAAATATCTACAATCATTCGGACAACATTCCGTGGAGTGAAAAATTGCCCTTGCGAACCTTTTAATGAATGTCCAATAAATGTCTCAAAAGCATCGGCTATTACATCTCTTTGGCAATCCATAAGCGAGTAATTTTGCAACTCACCAACAACAAATTTAATAGGGTAAGGCTTCAATTCTATTTTATCATCGTCATCAATTACATCAGCCATTCGTATTTTTACTTCGTTAAATAAGTTTAGTATTCTTGCAGCAACATCATTTTCTGTTTCATTAATGCCTGCTCTAAATTCTACAATATCATCAGGATTAGTATATTTTTCATCATATATTTTACAAAAAATAAGATTTATTAATTGCCCTGCAAGAACTTCATCTCTTGTGGCACCTATATTATTTGCAGCAAGAAAATTGCGTATAGAACGAAATGTTGCTTTAAGATTATGAGTCGGTTGTAAATCTTTTCTTTTAAAAAGTCCTATATCTTCTATACGCTGTTTAAAAAGCGGAATATTAGGAATTTCTTTAAAAATTATTTTTCCTTCTTTTTCATATTTTCTTAAAAACAATCTATCGTTTCCATTATACCAAACCCCAAGCGTTGCTTTAGAAAATCTTAAATAATCTTCTAATTGTGACTTGCCATCTTTACGATTACTCCTTTTACATTCCACTATAATATAAATACTATCTTCATTTTTTTCAGACGAATTAAAAACAGCAATATCTACGGGGTATTCTTTACGAGTATCGGAAGGACGCATTTTTACCCGATATTGTGGATGCGTTTGTATGTGTGATTTCGGATATTTATAATCCTCTACTAATTGTTTGCAAAAAACCTGCACCGCATCAACTTCTTCGGGTGTTGCTCTTACTTGTTCTCCTGAAATATAATCTTTTACATATCCTTCGTTTACTTTATACATAGTGTTTCTTTTTAATTCCTTTATCAAAAAATTGCTTGAGTGTTATTTTATTTTCATCAAAATTAACTAAATTTTACATAATTATTTACATTTTCAGTAATAATTTACTAACTTGCTAACATAATTAAAAGTCCTACTAAACTTATTTCAGCATCCCCTTGATATTTTTTATAAAAAAAGTATATTTTTGTATTCTGTAATAAGTAAGAATATAATTTTTTTATAATATTTGAGGATAATACCTTGTTTAATTTTCTTAAATTTTTTAGATTTCTTAAATCAACAATTTTGATTAAGATTGTTATGGCACTGACAGGACTAGCGATTGTAGGATTTCTATTTGCTCACGCAATAGGAAACCTGCAATTCTGGATAGGACCTGATGTCTATAACACTTATGCTGCGTTTCTGCAAGAGCCATTCGGATTGGCAGAAGTGCTGTGGATATTGCGGATTGGACTAATTGTATGTTTAATTCTGCATATTATTTCTGCAGTTTATTTGCGATTAAAAAATAATGCAGCGAAGCCAATCGGCTACCAAATTAAAAACTACGCCAAAGCAAAACTAACATCACGAACTATGCTTTGGACGGGCTTAATGGTTTTAACAGGTATAGTGTTCCATATACTTCATTTCACAGCGGGAGTAGTTGATTTCAATAATGGTTATAAAACCTATGAAGTTTATCCTACGGGTGAATATGTAATGGGATTAAGTGGATGCACCGATAAAAACGCTTGCGATAAAGCAAAAAAAGATTGCGATAGCAAAACTTTTTTCAAGGCAGATGCTTGCAGTGGTTCGAAAGAACAATGCTGTAAAACAAAAACTTTTTTCAAGGCAGATGCTTGTTGTAGTTCGAAAGAACAATGCTGCAAAACAGAATGTTCCGATAAACCTTGCCAAGAAGCAAGTAAAGAATGTTCTGACAAATCTTGCCAAGATGTTGGTAATAACCTTCCTTTAGAAGCAATCATTGGTCACGGCAAAGTTGTAGTTATTTGTCGTGGCGATACTCTGCTTGTTAGGGATCCAGGCGTTCCAGTAACGGCAGAAATAATGGATAAATTCATGGCGGAAGCTGCAAAACTTTACAGAGAAGCAAATCCTAACAGACCTTGCCAAGAAGTAGTTCGCTGTGGTCTTCAATCGAAAAAATCTTGCTGTGCTGATTGTCCAGCGGGAGATGAGATGTGTGCTAAATGTAAGGAAAATCCCGAGCAATGTTCTAAATTTGCTAAAGCAGATTGCACAGATAAACCTTGTCAAGCAGAATGCACAGATAAACCTTGCAAAATTGCTTGCAAAACCGATAGCAAATGTGCAACAAAAGATAAGTGCAAGATATCTTCTTGTTGCTGTGAAGATGCTCGTGGTTGCTGTGGAATGCCGACATTTAACACCTATAATGATGTAAAACAGGGCGAAGTTTATAAATATCGTCACGATGTTTATGGGATGGTTAAATCGGAATTTACTTGCCCGTGGGTTGCGTTAGCATATATAATTTTTGTAATACTTGTTGGATTCCATTTAAATCACGCAATCCAAAGTGCAATACATACATTAGGCATCGAAGGACCGAAATTCACTCCTGTGATGCGTATATTAAGCACTTTGTTATCTGCAGCATTAGTTTTATTATTTATCCTTTTGCCGCTTGGAGTTGTTGTAAATAACTTGCTTGGTTGCGGTTGCGTAGTATTAGGATTATAATGTTAGGAGTTAATATTAAAGCAAACTTCAAAAAAGAAACGCATATTTGTCATACTGAACTTGTTTCAGCATCTCCTATTTTAGCAAGGAGATTCCGAACCAAGTTCGGAATGATAAGTATAGCAACACTACTTATATGTTTCATCTGTGCATTTACCCCCGCTAATTTAATCGCACAGGAGATAATAATTACTTCCTTCGAGCAAACGGGAATGACATCTGCTACTTGCCTTATTAACGGCGGCGCATTTACAGGAGCGTCAATTTCGGGCGATATAATACTTGCTGACGGGTTAGATATACCAAATTTTGCTTTTGCGTTAAATCCACATATAACATCAGTGACGGCGGCGGGCAATATTGGAAATATTGGCGACCATGCGTTTAGCGAGAGTTCGTGTGCAATTACTTTTAATAATGTGACAACTATCGGCGAGAATGCGTTTTTTCATAGTTCGGGCGATATTACTTTTAATAATGTAACGAGCATAGGAACGGGTGCATTTTGGCAGAGTTTGGGTGCAATTACTTTTAATACTGTGACAAATATAAGTGCCTTTGCATTTCGTAATAGTTCGGGTGCAATTACTTTTAATAGAGTGACAAGTATAAATGGCTTCGCATTTGATGGGAGTTCGGGCGTTCTTACTTTTAATATGATAACAGTTATAAATAGCAATGCGTTTATAAACTGTTTATCAGAAAAGATTTATGTTTCTAATGAAATGCCAAAAGCACAGATAAAAAGATTCGCTATCGAAGGTTTTACAGGAAACGTAGAAAAATTGCCAGCAAAGTAAGGGCAAATATGAGGTGAATTAACACGGGGATTCATCCCCGTGTTTTTGTTTATAGGGGTTGCTTATCACCAAAATATACTTTTATAATTTTACAATTTTATCGGGATGATTTTCTAAATACTTTGCCCACGAAGTTTTTTTTGTAGATTTATTATTGCTTGAAGAAAAACTATTTTTGCCTTCTAAAACGATATGATTAGAATGACAGACCGCTATTGCCAATGCATCAGTAGTGTCATAATAATTACTTGTTTCTGCTATATTTAATATCGCCTTCATCATATAACGAACCTGTTCTTTATTAGCATTTCCTCTGCCCGTAACAGAACGCTTAATATCTTTTGCTGTATATTCTGCAATATCTATATTTCTATTTACAACAGCCAATATAGCGGCACTTCTTGCCATAGATAATTTTATTAATGACTGAACGTTTTTAGAATAAAAAACGGATTCTATTGCAGCACTATCTGGCGCTGTGCGATCTATTACAGAAAGAATTCTATCATATATTTCTTTCATTCGCAATGGCAAGTACTCTGCTTTCTTTTTTACTTCTATAGTTCCATATTCTATTACTGATAATTTTTTCCCATTAGCATCTATTACCCCATAACCACAAAACACAGAACCAGGATCTATACCTAATATTTTCATTTAATTTATTTTTAAAATTTATAAAAATACAATTACCTATAAAAAACGAGAATGTACTTATAGGTATATAATTGTAAATAATTTGTTTATATCTGCAAGATGAAATTAATTTTATAAATTAACGTATTGTCCAACATAGTAATGGTATGTTGGACAAATGTAACAGCGCAAAACTATTTTGCACGAGCAACTACGGTGTCCAATATCCATCGTTTCCTTGCGGACAAGGGACGACATTCTTTTATACGAACTTCATCACCAACGTTACAAAATTGCTCTGGATCGTGAGCCATAAACTTTTTCGTTGATTTGAAATACTTTTTATACAGAGGATGCATAACTTGGCGTTCCACTGCTACGATAATCGTTTTTTCTGCTTTATTTGAAGTGACTTTTCCTTGCAGAATTCTCTTATGAGATTTTTTTTCTAAAACTTGTTCTGTCATAATATTTTAGTATTAAAGATAACTTTACTTTTATTTATAAATTATAATATTTGTTTTACTATTTTACAAAAATACAAAAAAAATGTGAAAACTTTATTTTTATTAAAACTAATATTCTCTTTTAACTGGGTTGAACCATCTATCGCCTATGCTTACGTCAATTATCATTCTGCCAAAATACTCTTTAATTAGTCCATTATCTAAACTACCTCGCTGTCCAAATACTAATGAAAAATCAATTTGTGCTGTTCTTGAAATAGGAAATTGAAAGCCCGTTGTAATGCCGTTTTCTCTTATTTTTTGCCCATTAACATTATAATATAACTGCTCGCTATATACACCAAACTTATACGAAGTTCGGGCAATCAGCGATGAATAAGGATTAGTATTCCCTAATAAAATAGTTCCAAATGATATTCTATTAAGGTTATGAAAGTTATTTTGTGGATTGAAGATATTAATATCTTTGAAGTTACCAATAATATAATCAGCGGCAAACAATACGGCATCTGTTTTATAAGATAAACCTGCACCATAAAAAGATGGTAGTTCCGATTTTATTTTTGAGGTTATAACTGTGTCTCTTGTTAGTTGTATAATTGGGTCATATAAATATTCATTTTTTTCTTCAATATTTGCTTTTGGCGTAATATTATAAAACGCACCTATACCAAGATTTTTTATCGGCTCAAAATAAATACCAACATTAGAACTAAAACCACTAACTATATTAGTATTATTAATTTGATAATTAGTAGTATGTGTGTTAGTAATATTTGTTAGAAAACAATGCTCTACTCTTCCTATAATTGCAGATACAGATGCACCAATATAAAGACCATCAATTACCTTACTTCCCACACCTAATGTGATATTACTTAAGCCACCCGAACCACGATATAGCACATTTCCATTCAATCCAAGTGTAGCACTATCATTAGGATTAATAGGTGCAGACATATAATAATTAACACTAGAAAACGGACTAAACATTAATCCTGCACTGATTTCTTTAGTCGTATCAAAGTTAAAAACAGAATAAAAACCATTCATTGCTCCATTGTTTTGAAGTAAGGTTTTTTGTGAATTATCTATTACATTTTGGTTGAAACGATAGCCCGTTTGGATTCTTGTAGTTTTAATTTTCCCCCATAAAGAAGGATTAAACATATTTATAGTATTATTAGATGGGACAGCAACCTGCACTCCGCCCATTGCTTGGGCTGAACCTGTATGACCATATATTATATCACCAACGCCCAGTATAGAGTAATTACTACCACCCTGCGAATACAACTTTGCCGATACTAAAAACAAAAATATTATATATATTATCTTTTTCATAATTATATTTTTTACAAAAATAGTAATTTTTTAAATAAAAAATATTATATTTGAAGTTGTTGTAGTGCAATGCATCAAAATTTTTTTACTATTGTTAATTATTTTAAAGATATTGTGTATGAAAAAATTATTTATAACAATTTTATTTATTTATGCGGCGACTGTGTCAGTGTCGTTAGCACAGCAAAAATCTTATATCATTCCTGATATTGGATCGCCCGGCATGAATATTTACATTGAAATTATTGCTCCATTCGATTCACTTTGGTTTTTCGGGAATGAGAGCGTTGTAAACGACAGTTCGTTATATTTGACTCCAAGCAAATCTGCAGATATAGGAATGATACAATTTTCGCCTTTATATGTAAGTTGGAGTGGCAGATTGATTTCTGCTCAAGCATTTATAAGTCCTAAATTTAAACCAACTTCTTCTAATTGGAATCAAGGTATAAAGATTCCGCTTGATTTAGTTAAGAATGAAACTATTATAGGAAGTTATGATTTCTATGTAGTTAAGCCATTTAGCATAGGGAATGCTGATGCTTCCAAGGGCTATATTTTTGGTGAAGGCGGGCTTGGTATTCGCTCACCAAGAGGAGCAATGATTATAGATAGTATGATATCTACGTTGCCGAATGTATATACAGTTTCTACAAAAGATTGCGACCCGAACACTGATGGCAATCAAGGTTATCTACCTTTTATCCTTATTTCACAGGGAAGGTTTATAGTGCCTAACATTAGCGTAGATGCTGATGGTAAAGATGGTGGACCCGGTGGTGCCGGCGGCGGCGGTTCCTATGAGGATAATTTAGCACCACATCCAGCATTAGCACCTTATCCCACAGATAATGATTTTCAAGGTGGAAATGGTTTTACAGGTGGCGGTGCCGGTGGTATTAATTTTGTTTTTAACAATTCTCTTACTATGCCAATAAGAGGAAGAATCGGTTCAGGTGGAATCGGTTCAGGTAGTTTAGATAATACTGAAACTACAAGTTATGCGGGTTCGTCATTAAATGGTGTGCGTGGCTCGTTTATCATAAATGATATTTATCAGTCGGCAGGCGGCGGAACAGGGCATCCTTTCGGATACTCAGGAAGAGAATATGATATAGACGAAGAAAATAACATCGGCGGTTATGGAGGTGGTAGTAGCGAAACAGATAATATGCAAGGTGGAAATGGTAGTTATGCAAGTAGTGGCAATATAAATGATGGCAAGCAACACGGAAATAAATATCTAATGCCATTAGCAGGTGGTAGTGGTGGTGCAAGCGGTAATCCAAAAAATGTTCAATTTAGAATAAGATCCGGCTACGGTGGTGGTGGTGGCGGAGCAATAGCAATTACTGCCCCAATAATAAGAATAGATAGTATTACTGCAAATGGTGCCGAAGGTGGTGAGTTAGATATTACCGAAATTTTTATAGAAAACTTTCATAAATGCGATGGTGGACACGGCTCCGGCGGTGCTATAATCCTTAACGGAAAAACAGAAACAACTATCGGAAGTGCAGAAACAAAAGAAGGAAGTAAAACACTTAATGATGCAGGATATATAAGGTATTCGGGTATGGAATTAAATATTCCCGAATCGGAAAGTGCTATTCAATATGTAACAGAATCTACTAATACATTAAATGCAATTTATGCTAAAAATACAAACTATTTAAGTGGAGCAACTAATCCATCTGAAAATGGACAAATTAGCATATATTATAAATCTGAAAAAGCAGATGTCTGGCAAAAATTTGCTGACGTAAATAACATAGATGATGATGGAAAGTGGAGCATCCCAATAGAACCAAGTTTTTGGGAACAATCTACTGATACTTTATACTATTTTTACACTCTAAAAAACATACCTACAAATAACGATGCTGATTTGTATGCAGCAAATCCGAAAAACATTTTAACTCAATCTTCAGCAAATGTAATTACTTTGTTGTCTGATTTTACGTTTGGTAATGCCGATACTATCCAAACTATGAAAACTTTTGCTCAAGTATCTAATTGTTACACAGCCCAATCGACAGAACCTTTTTATATTGGACCAAATCCAGTAACTTTTTTTGATATTGTTCTGAAAGGTGAGGATGCAGCTTGTTTTACTTATACGTCTAATCCAGACTCGAGTACTTTTCCTATAACATTACCTGCTAATTCTAATTTTTATATATCTTTTACTTATAATACATGCAGTGCTAATCAATTAGGACCTAAAAAAGCATATATAGAAGCAAGTACTGAAAGAATGAGTGGTCCTACAATTTGGATAATTGAAATTAATTATGAAGTTGTTCTTAATTTTGACCCGACACCACTAGATTTTGGTTTCATTTCTTTAGATTCTCTTCCAAAAGATGCGATTAAAAGAGTATCTTATATACCTACTAGTTGCCCTGCAAATATCACTGATGCGTGGCTAAAATATGGTTATGATTTTTCATTTGACAGGAATGATTTTTTATCTAATGGCAAGTTAGGACTTACACAAATTAATATTGATAAAGACATACAAGTTTCTTGCATTGCAACATCTACGGGATTAAAAATAGATACATTATATTTTGTCGTTGATAATAGTTTTTGCGAAGACACAATAGCAGTTCCTATAATTGCAAATATAACAGGCGGAACTGTTAGAGAAGATACAACTTATTCGCCGAGACCTACTATTGCTATATGTGGTGATTCTTATACTTTTACTCCTATTTTATTTCCTATTAATTATTCTTACGATTTTGCAGGAGATACATTAGTAGATACTTCTTTAATGTATGTAGGAAACAATATAGAAGCAAGAATGGTTAATGATATTAATTTTCCGCATATAATAGAATCTAATAATTATAATAATGAAGTTACAATTAAGTCAGTAGGAAGAGATTTAGGTGTAAAAGAAGCAATAATAACATTTTATGTTAATAGAACAAACGGCACTATGTATGAAATGAAATATACATTGCCTGTTGAGGTTATAATACCTATTTCTATTAGTCCTGCGTCATTTGATTTTGGCACTACTGCTGTGGTTGAAGATAAAGCAATATTAACTAATATACATTGGAAAAATTGGAATGTCGCAAGTAGCAGATTTATTAATAATAAATATGCTTTCACAAAAGATTTTAGCATCGTTCCTGCTATGGGTTCTGATACTGCTATGTTCCATTTTGTATCTACGTCTGACGGCAACTTGGATGATACATTAGAAGTTATTATAGAATATCCTGAATGCTTTGATACTTTGCTAATTCCAATTACAGGTAAATTATTAGCAAGAGTTGAATTAATTATTAGTATAGATAAATACGTAGATATAGACCCCAAAAATACTAATTTTCCTATTAGAGTTTATGTAGAAAGCACAAATATTGATTTTGATGGCGGTGTAATAAATGCATTGAATTTAGACCTCATTAATGGTTATTCTTTGTTTTTTGTAAAAAGCATTACAAATAATGAAAATCCAAAAATAGCAATTGAAGAACTAATATTAGGACAAGATAGACATTTAACTATTACAGATATAACAATTCCGCCATTAAAAATAAATGAAAAACGTTTGTTATTTAATTTAGTAGGTGATGTCCTATTAGGAATAGATACTATAATGTATATGCAACTACCTGGTTCATATACAATCAGCACAGATTTTGATTATGCAGCCATAATGTTAATAAATAGTTCTATGACTATAATTGTATGCGAAGAAGGTAGCGACAGATTATTGCAATTAGTAAAAGGACCAATATCTACTCAATCAGTAAATCCCGCAACAAATAACACATTAGAAGTTAAATGTAAAGTTAGGCAAGTCGGACATTATTACCTTGAAATAGTAGATAATACAGGCAATTCTTCGCAGTTACAAGAATGGAACGTTGCTAATTTAGAAAACACAGAATACACTTTTACTATTGATTTAACGATGTTTTCTAATGGTAATTATTATTTACGCTTGCGAAATAACAACGAGCAAGCAGTATTAAAACTAATAATAGCAAGATAGTTTTTAGATACTAATTACGCTATTACACTAATAAAACAAGGGGCTTCCGCCCCTTGTTAAATAAAGATACTACTTTTATATTATGTTATGCCGAAACAAGTTCGGCATAATAGATTTAAACGTTTTTATATTACATAATTTTACTTTTACTTAGCCCATTTGCATAAAAATGTGTCTGTGGCTGATGTTAGTAATTTATGATTAGGAACTACGCGAACAGTAAATCCTTGAACACCACTATCTATAAAAGTAAATTGCCCCTCAAAATTGTAAATATCACCAAATTGGCTCTGAAACTTTAATTTTTTCGTTGCTGGCGAAGTAATATCGTCTAAATGATTTAGCGTGCCAAAATATGCTTCAACACAGACATCAGTAGTAGAAAGACCACCAAGTTTTAATTGCACTTTAACATTTATAGGTCGTTTAATATCTAAATTAGTATTAGGCGAGAACTCTACATTGATAATATTAACGTTGTGCCATTCTCTTGTAAGTATGTTTTTCCAATCTTCTATTTGTCTTGTTTTATCCGCATTGTTTTCAGAAAGTTCGTTGAAACTTTGCATTGCAGGTATATAAAACCTGCTTGCATATTCTTTAACCATACGAGAAGTAGAAAAATTAGGTGCATTAGTTTCAATACAATTTTTCATTAAATTCACCCATTCATTAGGAACATTTGCGTTAGAACGATTATAAAAAGTAGGTATAATTTCATCTTCTAACAAATCATAAATCATTTCTGATTCAAGATGTTCTACTTCGTCATTATTTTCATATTCTTCGCCGAAGCCGATAGCAAAACCATTAGAACCATTATATCCTTCGTCCCACCAGCCGTCAAGTATAGATAGGTTAAGAGTGCCATTAAGAGCCGCTTTCATACCGCTTGTGCCACTTGCTTCTAATGGACGAATAGGATTGTTAAGCCAAATATCACAGCCCTTTACCATCATTCTTGCAATAACTAAATCATAATCTTCTAAAAATATAATATTTTTTTCTAAACCATATTCTCTGACTTTATAGATAATTGATTGAATAACTTCTTTACCTTGTGTATCTAACGGATGTGCTTTTCCTGCGATAATCATTTGAACGGGATGTTCTTTATTAGTAAGTATAGTTTTTAATCTATCCATATTTTTGAATATTAGATTTGCTCTTTTGTATGTAGCGAAACGGCGTGCAAATCCTATAGTAAGTGTATCAGGGTTTAGAATATCATTAGCAATATTTTTAGAATCTTTATACAATCTATTTTTTCTTAACTTAATATATTCTCTTGCAAATAAAACTAATCTAACTCTGCGGCGTTGTTTTTCTCTCCATATTTCTTCGGCAGGGATAGAGTGGATTTTTTTCCAATCTGTTTCATCGGTTAAATAACGCCAATTTGGTGATAAATATCTGTCAAATAGTTCGGCAAACTCTCTTGCTATCCAAGATGATGTATGTATTCCATTTGTGATAGAAGATATAGGCACTTCGTCAAGCGGGAAATTAGCCCATAACTTTGACCACATTTCGCGTGATACTTTGCCGTGAAGTTTGCTCACTCCATTCCTATATGCAGTCATTCTTAAACCCAAGATAGTCATAGAAAATGGCTCATTATGATTGAACTTTCCGAATTGCCCTAATTCGCAAAATGTTTCTTTATTTAATCCGAATACATTATAATAACTATGTAAATATGCATCTATTTTTTGAACATCAAATGCTTCATTTCCCGCAGGAACAGGAGTGTGGGTAGTAAATACAGCACTTGCGTTGTTTAGAATCATTGCCGATTTAAAACTTAAATTATATTTCTGCATCAGCATTCGTGTTCTTTCTAAAAGAGCAAACGCAGCGTGTCCTTCGTTAATATGAACTACCGATGGGAACATTCCTAATGTTTCTAATGCTCGCATACCGCCGATTCCAAGTATAATTTCTTGCTGTATTCGTGTTTCTCTATCACCGCCATATAACGCATTTGTGATATTTTTAATTTCTTCTTTTGCATTTTCATTGATATTAGTATCAAGAAATAACATAGATACTCTGCCAACCACTAACCGCCAAATATAACAATAAGCCCTACCTATCGGCATATCTACCGATATTGTGATTGGCTTTCCTTCATTATCTTTTAGCAATTCTAATGGCATCGTATAGAAGTCATTATAGTTATATACCTCGTTCTGCCAACCATTATTTGAAAGAAATTGGCGAAAATAACCCTGCTGATACAACAGACCAATACTAACAAGCGGCAAACCTAAATCACTTGCTGATTTTATATGGTCACCCGATAATACACCCAATCCACCCGAATAATTAGGAAAACTTTCATTAATCCCATACTCAGGACTAAAATAAGCAATGATGCCTTTTTCATTCTTGAACGTGTTTGAATACCAAGTATGGTCTTTCATATACTTGATATATTTTTCATAAATGTATTCAAGATAACTAATAAAATCATCTTGTTCTGACAGAGTATGAAGTTGCTCGTAAGGAATTTTATTTAGTAATTGGACGGGATTATGTCCTACTTCTTCCCATAATTTTCTATCTAAACGGATAAATATTTCTCTTGCATCAGAGTGCCAGCACCAATAATAATTGTATGCTAATTCTTTCAATATTTCTAATTTTGGTGGAAGTGTGGCATTGACCACAAAACTATGAATCGGTTTCATAAAACACTTGCATTTAATTTTAAAATACTAAAATACGTTTTTTTATAAAAAAACAGCAAAACCGAAGCCCTGCTGTTAAAATAAACAAATTTTTTTGGAAAATTGTTAAACTAAATTAAAAGTAATTACAAAAATAAACTTTTTTTTTGTAAAAAAACAGCAAAACCGAAGCCCTGCTGTTAAAATAATTAACAATGAAAAGATTTAACAACGTAAACGTTAGTTAAATTAACTACTATTACAAAAATACACTTTTTTCTATAAATAAAAAAAAACAGCAAAACCGGAGCCCTGCTGTTAAAAATTAATTATTTTCTAAAAATTGGAAAACCAAACAAAATTCACCACAAAAATACACTTTTTTCTATAAATAATAAAAAAAAGTTATAAACCTGTTATGCCGAATTTATTTCGGCATCTCCTGATTTTATGCGAGGGGATTCGGCATAACTTTTATATAGGTTGCATATAACTAATAATAGCCCCAGTATTGTTTTAAACTATCTCTGAAACGTTTGTTAGTTTTAAGGTTTAGTATAAATTTTTCTTTTTCATTACAAAGAGTAGTAATTTCATTATCAATAATATCTAAATGCTTTGATATGCTGTCTTTTTTAACACTGTCAGAATTAACTATTTCTCTATATAAATCAACTTTGGAATCTAACAATTTATTTATTTTTTTATCAAAAGATATATTTACAACAAACTTTTCCCATTTTTCTTTTTTTGGGAGGTTGTTATTGGCAATGCCAAAAGGAATTAACATAATAAAAAATAGCGTTAATATTCCTATCATTATTTTTTTTGTTTTTTTATTATTAGATATAATTATGTCATACAACCCTAAACGATGGCAAATCCAATTAATAACTAAAATTACTATTTTAGGTATAATTATGTCATTCCACCTTACATAAGTGTCAAGCCGATTAATAATCAAAATTACTATTCCCAATACAATAAATATTGCAAGCGGAATAAAGGCAAGTATTGCTAAAAAATGCACAATTTCTTCTGTCATAAAATATTAAAATTAGTCATTAATATCTATTTTCATATATTAGCAAAAATAATAATTTTATACACAAAATCATTCTGTCATGCCGAATTTATTTCGGCATCTCCTGATTTTATGCGAGGGGATTCTGAAACAAGTTCAGCACAAAAGGATACGTATTATTTGGTTTTTAGAGGTTATTTATTCCTTTAAATCTACATTTCTTATGTTCTCTCTTAACATAAATAGTCCGCCGGCTAATACTTGGATTAGCAAATTAATGCCGTGTGATACTGTCGCATATGCGAGGGCTTCTTCGGTAGATATTTGAGGGTATAAATTAACAATGCAAGTTACTGCTATCCAATGATATACTCCTATACCACCGGGAACAGGTGCAATAGACATCCCGATTCCCGACACTACTACTAATAAACCCGCATCTATTATTGTTAAATGTGCTGTATTTTGAAAATCAAATGCAAAAAACATTAAATATGATGGAATCGTGTATAATAGCCATATTAAACACGAATAAAGAAAATTATATAAGTAATCTCTCGGTGTTTTTAATGTTTCAAAACCTAATTTGAATGCACGCCATATATTGTATATTCGTTCTGTCCATTTTGCAGATAATTTTCGTAATATCTTATTAAGTAAATTATCAAAAATATTGGTTGTCAATAATAAAAACAAGCACAAAACTACTAAAAATACTAATCCGCCCATCAGTGTTAGCGTATTTGTATTTAGCCACGGGAATGCTTGCAAAATTAGTTCTTTGCTAAGCAAAAATACCAAGCAAAACATTAATAATAAGAAAAAAACATCTATCAAACGTTCTACAATAATGGTTGCTATTAGCGAACTTTTAGAACAATTTACTCGCCTTGCTAAAACATAAGGACGAACTAATTCGCCGCCACGGGGTGTCCAATTATTTACTGCGTAGCCAACCATTACGGCAGAAAATAAATTAAACAACGATACATCTTTTTTAATAGGATTGACATAAAGCCGCCATCGTAAAGCACGAACTAAATGCGATAATAAAGCAACAGGAACAGATAAAGCACAATAAATCCAATTAATACCCGAAAAACTATCTACAAACGAATCTAAATCTAAATTAGCAAATAGTCCATAAATAGTTAAACTTATTACTATAAGAACGAAGAATATATTTAATAATTTTTTAGTGTTTTTTTGCATTTTTTTATTTTTGGTGTTATAAAAAGCGTATTATTTAATATACTTCGTTATGACACTTTTAGAAGCCACTTATAATTCTTTTAATGCTATTTCTGTTTGCTCTATTGATGGTGGATTGCCGTGCCATTGATGTTTATTATGCATAAACGATATGCCATTTCCCATAAAAGTTTTTGCAATTATGCAAGTCGGTTTATCATTAGTATTTTTAAATTTATTAAAAGCACTAATTATATTTTCAATATTATGTCCATCAATTTCTATTACATTAAAGCCGAACGAAATAAACTTTTCAGCAAGAGGATAAATAGACATAACATCTTTGACTCTGCCATCAATTTGACAATCATTATTGTCTACAATCCAGCAAAAATTATTTAATTTATACATTGCTGCAGACATTGCTGCTTCCCAACAACTTCCCTCTTGTAGTTCGCCATCACCTGTTAAACAAAATACATTTCTGTTGTTTTTATCTATAAGTTTGTCACTCATAGCCATACCAACAGCAATAGATATACCTTGTCCCAACGAACCTGATGTTGTCTCATTACCTGGAACAACCCCAACATTGGGCGGATGTCCTTGCAATCTTTTACCAAGTTTTCTTACTGTAGATAGTTCTTCGGGCAGGAAATATCCTGCTCTTGCCAAACAGGAATATAACACAGGAGCATAATGTCCTGCACTTAATACAAATCTATCTCTTTGATGCCAATTAGGGACATTTGAATTATATTTCATTACATTACCAAAATATAATACAGCCATTACATCGCTTATGCCCAATGCACCACCTGGATGACCTGATTTTGCTAATGAAAGCGTTTTTAATATATCGCTTTTGATAGTTTTAATTATTTCTTTATATTCTTGGGGTTGGCGGAATTTATTTTCTATTATAGTATTATCAAATGAAAAACTCATTTTTTTTGTTTGAATCTTACTTTTAAAAATTTAAAAATACGTTTTTTTTGACAAACAACGATATATCGTAATAATGCTACTATACCTGAGATGCTGAAACAAGTTCAGCAGGACACGTTTTTTGATATTATGACATTATTAAATGTAAAATGAATGTAAATGTGGCTATCTCGTTGAAGTATAAATATAACGGCAAGATAATAAATAGTAATAATGAGCCAACTATTAAGAGCAAAGATTTTGCAACTTTGATATCTGCTATTACGGATACGCTATCGGATGTTCGCTTGATTAAGCCGATTGTTAATATGATGAAAAATATTATGAAAATCGGGTAAATTATTTTAGCCATGATTAGCAATTTTCCTAAAAATATTGCAAATAGTGCTAATGATAAGAAGGGCGTAAGTATAAATGCTAATAAGTAAAATATGATGCTAAATGCTGTTTTTACTCGGTAGATTGCAAAAATTACTCGCAAAAAGAGTGCAATTATCAAGGTTGCTACGCAAATTATCAAGAAATTAGTAATGAGCAAAAATATTTGCGAATAGAAGATATTATTGAATAAATTTAGTAAAGAATTGAAGGGGAGGATTAAAGATAGGAAATAACTGAAGTTATATTTATATACGCTGAAATCAATAAATATGCTGCATGCTACGGCGATAGTAAATAACTCAATCAATAGTAATAAGTAGATATTTAGCGAAAAAGATATTCTTTTGTCGCGGATGTCGCAATATAAGTTGTGTCCACGCCTAAAACTCCTTTTGAATACTTTAAATAGTTTGTTATCTTTTTTTAGCAAGAATGCAGTTATTAGTGTTATTAAGATAGCGATTATTAGGTATAAATTGGAGTAATTTATTTCGAATTCGGGTTCGTTCAATAGGGGTGTTTTTTCTACTCTGTATAATTGTTTTACGACATTTAGGGAGTGTCTTTCAATTTCTTTATTATCAATTAGCCCTTTCTTTAACTTATTATTATTGTAATTAAAGTTATAAAAGTTCGGATACGCAAGTTCTCTATCACGGAATCCTTCTGCGATATATCCAGCGAAACCTAATGTTTGATAAACCTCAAATAGGTCTTTATATCTGATACTTTGCCTATTATATAGAGTAGATTTTGTTTTAGTTAATCTTTCGCCTCTATATAATGCTTTTGCTAATAATAATACGGGGTAGTTATTGTTATATGAATTTATTCTTAAATGCTCTAATGTTCTTTCAGTGACATCATATCCGATATCATATATACAAAAATTGGTTGCATTCATCTTATTATCTAACTTATCAGCGATATTATATGTTAGATATTTGTTTTTATTTATTTTATCTATATAATTCTCATTATAAACTCCTATAGCAGATATTGCGGACTTATTAGCAAATATATTTAGTTTATTTTCTAAACTATTTGTAGCATACTCTACATTTTCGGTTGTAAGATTTAAATTAGACGTATTATGCGTCAATAAGACAATTATACCATTCTTAATACATAAATCCAATAGCATCGGCGATGGATTAGTATAGTTAAATAAAAGCGAATTCACTCCCATTGATTTTAATTTCTTTATATCATTTTTAAGTGAAGCATAACTTCTTGTATATCCTATACCAGGAAAATACTCATCATATTCTATACATAGCAATTTAATAGGATTGCCATTTATAAAAATATCTTTATCGGTTGTTAATGTTTTATTAGCAACGTGTATTATATAATTATCTAACTCTGTATCTCCTTTCTTTAATTTTACCGTTAAAGTATATACTACGGGATTATTTACTGACCATCTTTCTAACTGCTCTTTTTGTATATGAAAAGTGACATTATTTATACTTGAACTTTCTATTTTAGTAATTACTGAACTATTTAATACGGGCGGGTCGTTTGATAAATCATTTTTTAATATCCATTCTACCTTATAATCGCCTGCATCATCTGTTCCACTTTGCACATCTACTGATATTTTTATTTGCTTATTATCAGGAAATTGATTTATTGCTTTTATATATATACGCGATGTAAATACTACAAATACTTCTCTAATTATGCCTATAAATGGTTTCGGATGCTCTAATGAAGAATGAATTAAATCCCTATAATAATTAGAAATACCCAAACAACGCAATCGTATAGTATTGCTCCCTTCATTTAGCAAATTAGTAGGTATATTGATAGTATGATGCAATCCTTCTCCATTTATCTTTACTAAAAAAGCACCATTAATAAACAATTCTATATCCCCTGCCAAACCTAAAAAAGACAATAAAACATTCTTAGAGTTTAACGTCTCTCTATTTAAATTAATTGTTTTAGTATATTCTGTTTCTATGGTATGATATTCGGTATATGGAATATTTACTTTTTCTGTTCCATATTTTGTTTGTTTCTCCCACTCGCCATTTAGTGTTTGTATAGTTCTTACATTACTCCCTAAAATTTCTTGTATTTCTGCTTGCGTTAATGGTTTATAATTCGGATTTGCAAATATTTGTATATTTATAATTAATATAGATACAATGTATATTATTTTTTTCATATATGTATATAATAGTAAAATACAAAAATAACGTTTTTTTTATGAAAAAAACGTTATTTTTGCATTTTTTTAAATAATTTCTAAAATAATTTTATTACGAAGGTAAATGAAATACATTAATCATAAATTATTTTTTATAATAATAATTTGTCTTTTATGTTGCTGCAATCCTAATAATAGCGAGGCAGAATCTAATGAGATTGAAAATAATAGTATAGAGGAAGATGCTATTGTAGAAGAGGTTTTTTCATTAGATTATCCCGAAATAAAATATAATTTAGTTCATATTACTTCAACTAAACATCTTAATGAAATAAAAGATAAATATAAGAACGATACTATTTTAGGAACTGCATATAGAAAAGCAATAAGAACATTAAATAGAAAAGAAATACGTTTTTTTAGAGTAGGACAAAGTGTAATTATTCCTGATAGCATTATACCAGATATGTGTGCTTATTCTATTTTTCCTGACGAATATAAAGCAGCAAAAGATATAGAAAAAATAATTATGATAGATATAGAATATCAGTGCTATGGGTGTTATGAATATGGAAAGTTAGTCCGATTTGCTGCTACCAATACAGGCAGCAAAAGTAGCCAAACAGAACCAGGTAAATACTATTTTACTTGGAAAAAGAAAGAACATAAGTCATCATATGATAGCACTTGGATTATGCCTTTTACTTTTAATATGCACAAATTTGGAACAGCAATGCATCAGTTTGTAATGCCAGGACGACCTGTTTCGCATTCATGTTTAAGGCAATTTATAGACGATGCTGAATGGATATATCATTGGGGAGATGTTTCTAAACGAGACAGCGAAAATAAAATAATTCCTAATTCGGGAACGCCTGTTATTGTTCTTAATAGGTTTGATTATTCAAGAAAATCTGGTGGTCCGTGGCTTGACCTTACATCAAATAAATCTTATTATAGTCATCTACCTGATAATCCTTTAGAAACTCCTGATGCAGTTATAACAAGAAAACAACCCCCAATGCAAAAAAGAAATTAAGTGGTTATATGATAATTTTCAACTAAATGTATGTTATGCTGAACTTATTTTAGTATTATATTAACTTAATAAAGAAATGCCGAAATAAGTTCAGCATTATAGGATGCAGAAAATTTTATTTTAGAAGTTACTATATTTATAAAAAAAATAAATTATTTTGTTTTTTAAAATAAAAAACGTATTTTTGTATTTTTGAAACGTTGTTATTTGTATTTTTTGTATTTTTTAAAATAAAAAACGTATTTTTGTAATTTATAATTTAAATAATTTTAAGCGGGTGTGGCGGAATTGGCAGACGCACTAGACTTAGGATCTAGCGAGGAAACTCGTGGGGGTTCGACTCCCTCCATCCGTACTATTTAACTAATAACAGGATTCCTATATTGAATACAGAACTAATTTCAATAACTAATTCTATAAAAGAATTAAACATTTATGTTTCAAAAGATGAGTTTGATGCAATTTATTATCAAGAACTAAACTCAATACGGCAAAAAATAAAAATGCCCGGCTTCCGACCTGGCAGAGTGCCTTTAAAACTTATAGAATCGCAATACGGAAAATCTATAAAGTTAGAAGCAGGCGAAAGTATTGCTAATGAAGAATTTAAAAAGTTTTTAGATAAAAACACTGATGTTCAAATTATAGGAACACCTGTATTTAAAGAAATTAAAGAAAATGAAGACGGCTCGCAAGTTTATACTATTAAAATCGAAGTTATACCTGATTTCGAATTAAAAGATTATAAATCGTTAGAGATATTTGAACCATACCACAAAGTGACTGACGAAGAAATAGAAAAAGAAGTTAATTTCAAAGCATTAGAATTAGGTGAAATGACAGAGATAGATGTTGTTACGAATGCTGCTGAATGTTCTATTACAGTAGATGTGTATTTATTAGATAATAATACAAAACAGCCCGTTGATGCACCACCAGAAGAAATGGTAATGGATTTGGACGACATATATAAAGATGATGAATATATAGAGTTTTTGCGAAAGGAGTTTCTAAACAAAAAAGTATCTGATTATGTTGATTGGATTGCTGAAACCGAGAAATATCCCAACGAAATATCAGAAAGGCTTGTAATTAAAAAGATAGAAAAAAGAATTCCTTGCGAAATAAATGACGACTTCGCTAAACTTGCTTCAAAAGAGAGATTTGATAATTTAGAGGATTACAAACAAGATATCGGTTTTAGTTTGCAAAGATTTTGGGACGATAGAACACGTCAATTAATGGAAGAACAAGTTATATCAAAAGTTACTGAACTACACGATGATATTGAGGTCCCTGATGTTTTAATAATGCAAATAAAAGAACAAATGATAAAATCACATAAGGAACGATATCCAGAATACAATCCTGACGAAGAAAAAAGCAAAGAATATTTAGATGTCATAGCACCAAAAATAGCAAGAGTTCAATTAGTCCAAGATAAGATTGTTAAGAAAGAAAAAATGGAAGTGGAAGATTATGATTATGAAAACTTTGTGGACGATTTTTTTGCAAAAAACGTAGAGTTCAGTAATTATATGACAAAAGATGTTATGTTGCAACACGTAAAAGCAGACGAAAATACGAAACAATCTCTTTTGAAAAAGAAATATGTAGATTTCTTACTTGACTTTACAAAAACAAATGAAATTGATTATGACGAGTATATAAATAAAAACCTTAATAATCAACCATATAATAATGAAGTAAAACTTATGGATGCACTTGACGATGAGATGCTTGACGATGAGATGCTTGACGATGAGATGTTCGATGATTATGACATAATTGACGATGATAACGATGATTGGGAAGTAATTGACGATAATACACCTATTGAAGACAAATAGTTCAATAGTTTACATTTTTTAATTAGAATATTTTAAAAATTATAGTTTATAGGTATTTAAATGAGTAAACCTTATATTCTAGTCGTAGATGATAATAAAATAACGACTAAACTACTACATAGATATCTTGACATCAATGGCTACGAAGTAGCCGAAGCATATGATGGTCAAGAATGCTTAGAAAAAGTTGCTGAAAAGCATCCTGATGCTATTGTTCTCGATGTAATGATGCCCCGTCTTGACGGCTATCAAACAACAATGAAATTAAAAGGAGACCCAATAACCGCCGAAATTCCTATTGTTATTGTTACTGCACTTAATGACGTGCAAAACCAATTAAAAGCAATAGAATCAGGCGCTGACGACTTCCTTAACAAACCAATAGAAGAAAAATTGCTCGTAGCCAAAGTAAAATTGCTATCTTCATTTAAAATAGCAAAAGACAAACTTGCAGGAATACCAAGAAATTAACTGAAATAGTATAATTCTTTATTCTTGTATCCCGAATTTATTTCAATATTTCCACATAAAGCAAGGAAATGCTGAAATAAGTTCGGAATAGTTGCAGAATAGCAACGGAGTATTCTTCGTTGCTATAACTGTAGAAATTACAATTTATTTTACGAATATTTAATATTTTTTCATTATTTTGCTAAAAATTACATAAATAATTACAACTATGATATTAGAATCCATTGTTTTAATCGTCTTATCTATACTTGCAATAGGAAGTGCCGTAATAACGGTAGCGAATAAAAATCCAATTAAATCAGCATTAGCGTTGGTGTTTCATTTCTTTATGTTAGCGGGAATATATATAACATTATCGGCACAATTCTTAGCAGTTATGCAAGTAATTGTATACGCAGGAGCAATAATGGTATTAGTGCTTTTTGTTATAATGCTATTAAGCACCAACGAAGTAGATGAATCAAAAAAAATAAAAAACAAAATCAAACAATCTTTTGCTATTGTTATCTCTATCGCTATGCTAATAGTTATTTTAATTGCTATACTATTTGCTAATAACGAAATTCAAAATAATACAATAATTGCAAATAGTATTGGTTCAGTAGAAGCAATTGGCGAAGAACTTTATTCAAAGTTCCTGTTTCCTTTAGAAATTGTAGGAATATTATTATTATCTGCTATAATAGGTGCAGTAATGCTTGCTAAAAAGAAGTTATAGTTTGTTTTTTGGGAATTAATTTGTTATGTGCGAATTCCGTAACATTTTAAAAGTAGTGTAATTAGTTTACACTTTTTATCAAGTATTGAAAGCAACGTGAAAACACACCCCATTTGCGAACAGGAATAATTAGATTCCTGTTCGATTTCTTTAAAAGTTCTTAAATTCTGCACGTAATTCATTTATTACTTGTGAATGTATTTGGCACACTCTACCTTCAGACAATCCCAAATCAGCACCTATTTCTCTGAAATTCATATCCTCGTAATAATATAAAACCATTACTAAACGCCTTTTATCATCTAATTTTTTAAGATAATCAACAAGGAATTCTGTTTTCTCTTTCTCTATAACTAAATTAAGAAAATTATCTTCGGAATCTTCAGGAATCTCTTCTAATACATTAACTACTTCATCATTATCATTAACATAAAAATTAGAATCGTTCAAAGACAAAAAACTCCGTGCCGATGACGCTGCATGCAAATACTTATAGTATTTTTCAGGCGGAATTTGCAAATGTTCCATTATTTCTTCTATGGTTGCGTCACGTCCTTTTTCTAAACTTAATTTTTCTTTTACATTCATAAAATCCTGTGCTTTTTTACGGGTAGAACGAGATAGCCAATCTAAATTTCTTAACTCATCTTTTATCATACCTCTAACACGAGGAATAGCATATGTTTCAAACTTCACCCCTTTATCTACATCAAAGCGCTCAATTGCTTCGTTTAGTCCAAGCATTCCTATATTAAGAAAATCTTCTTCTTCTAAAACTGTATTTACAGGAAGAGTAGTTTTTTGTAAAACATATCTAACAACCCACATATAAGACAACATCAGCTCATTTTTTATGTCTACACTATGTGTTAATTGATATTCTCTCCACAAATTTGAGAGTTCCATTGGTGCAATAGTTACATCCATAATACTAATATAATTATTATTTTTTAAATATTTACTATGTTAATTTTTTTTGTTAGCACAATAATTATATTATTTTTATTTTACATTATATATTAAAAATCTTTGCCAAACAATTATTTTAGAACAAAATACTTTATAAACTATTGATTTTACTACAACATCTTTATAATTTTTATTTTTACATTTAATATAAAATATGTTTAATATTACATTTATTGCTAATAGTAGACATCAATGCTATTTTTTTAATTCTGTTATACTAAATTTATTTGGAGATGCTGAACTAAATTCAGCATGACAATAACGAAAATGCTGTCATGCTGAACTTATTTCAGCATCTCCATAAAAATATCTGTCATGCTGAACTTGTTTCAGCATCTCCATATAAAATTCAGCAAATTAATTTATCCCTGTGTTGCATAACTTTTGCTCGGATTTACTCATCTGTTATCTAATTTTACTCATCTTTTACTCAATTTTGCTCGTGATTTACTAATTTTTACTCGGATTTACCAATATGCTAACTAAATTAGGGGATTCCGAAACGAGTTCGGAATGACATAATGGAAAAACGTGTCATGCTGAACTTGTTTCAGCATCCCCATAAAATTAGGGGATTCCGAAACGAGTTCGGAATGACATAATGGGAAAACGTGTCATGCTGAACTTATTTCAGCATCTCCATAAAATTAGGAATTATACCACCCCTACCCCTCCACAGGAGGGGAACAGTTCCCCTCCGAGGAGGGGTGTCATTTGCGAAAGCAAATGACGGGGTGGTGAAGCGTTTTTCCAATTATACCATCGTTTTTTTAATTATATAATCGCTTATTCAGTTTATAAATCGGATAAGCAATTTATTAACAAAATTGACATTTTGTCAATTGATTTACCGATTATATAATTGAAAAAGCAATTTATAAATTGAAAAAGCAATTATATAATTGAAAAAGCAATTTATAAATCGGAAAAGCAATTATATAATTGAAAAAGCAATTATATAATTGGTTTTTCAATTATATAATTGGTTTTTTGGTAGCAAAATCGCTTAAACAACAGATAAATAGGGAGTTCCTTAAATAAATTGCAAAAACGTTACTAATAATTGGAAAATTAGTTATGACATTTTGTCTACATTTGCTCGGGAGCAAAATCTATAAATGTCCTGCTGAACTCGTTTCAGCATCCATATTCCTTAATTACTACTTGCTATTATTTGATTAATTATATCTTTAAAATCCGCAGACGAAAGATGATGTTTTTTAGAACAAAATTGGCAAATTAGTTCGGAATGCCCTTTATTTTCCATATCTTTAATTTCCTCAATTCCTAATGTTATAAGTTTATTTTTAAAGTTTTCTTTGGAGCAACGGCAGTAAAAATCAATTTGTCTATTCTTAATTATATCAAAATTAAAAGGCAGCAATTCAGATAAACTTTCATCAATTTCAGGGCTAATTGTATATTTTATAGAATTAAGAATATTGCGTTTTTTAATGTTTAGCATTTGATTTTTGATATTATCAATTTGAGATTGAGTAGCATTAGGCATTGCTTGAATTAAAATTCCATTAGAGTTAATTATTTTAGAATTATCAGCATAAGTATTAAGAATTATAAAGGATTGTGTCTGTTCCGATTGCAAAAAATAAGAATTAAAAGCATCTTCAATATCAAAATTATTAAGCGGCACAATGCCGATAATAGGCGTAATATGGTTGTAAAGAATGCGGGACACTTTTAGTAAAGGCGTATCGCAATTATTAGAATTATTATTGGGATTATTATTAGTATTTTCCTTAACAAAGCCGCGACATTCGCCTGTATGTAGCACTTCGGCGTATATTTTAGTTATTTTGTTATTCATATTAATATCGGCAATAATGCGTTCCTCACCCTTCAGAAACATAGACATCATAGTAGTAGCGGTTAGTGTTTTGGATAGCAGAATAGCAGGATAAAGATTTAAATTGTGATTTTGTTTAGCAGTATTAATTGTATTATTATTTTTAACAAATACTGCTCTAAAAAGCCCATCTTTAGATAGAACACTAATTGCTCTATCTCTAATTTTAAATTTGTTTTTTACGTTTTCTAACATAGGTTAATAAAAAAGATAAGCATAAAAATAAGTATTTTCCATAAAAAAAATTAGGGAATGCTGAAACGAGTTCAGCACGACAAGGTTTATGGTGATTTTTAATTTTATTAAAAAAATAATTTTAAACCAAATTGTTTTTTTCTTTTCTAATAATTTATGTTAAACTTATTTTTGAGAATCAAAATGAATAAAATCCAAGTAACATTAACTTTAATAGTTATTAGTATTTTCTTGTCGGCAAGCGTATATGCCGATAAAAATATCCGTTCACCAAAAGCAAAAGAAAGAATGGATGTTGTAAAGAAAATGAAAATGTTAGAAGCAATGGATTTAGACGAAACTAAATCCGAAAAGTTTTTAGTAAAACTTAACGCACATAACAAACAAATCGACGAAAAAAGAAAACAACAAAAAGAAGTAGTCGCTAAACTGAACGAAGCAGTGAAAAATAATTCAAAAGATATTAATAATCTTAATGACCAACTGCTTAATCTACATAATGAAATCCACAAACTTAATGTAGAAAAAAACCAAGAACTCCGTGGTGTTTTGTCTGAAGCCGAGTTTTCAAAATATCTTGTTTTTGAGAACAAATTTATGGGCGAGGTGTTTAATTGCTTTATGAACCATAATAGTGATGTTAAAGGCAAAGATAATCTGAAAAAAGAAAAGAAAACACCAAATAAAAAACGCGAGAAGAAAACAAAAGGAAGCCATTATTTTCCTAATGATTCTTTCGAACCGATGCATGAACGGAGTTTAGAAGCACCAAGATTAAAAATTGCCGAAAGGCAAAAAGATTTTTCTGAACAGGTACCTGAATGGTGGGACACTTTGCAAAAAGAAAATAAAGAACTTCGTGATTCTTTGCAAAAAGAAAGTAATGACAAGTTTCGCAATCGTTTTCAAAAACATAGTGAGCAATTAGAACAGCACCGCGGACATTTACATTTAAAACAACATCGTGACCAATTAGAACAGCACCGCGGGCAGTTAAAACAGCATCGTGAACATTTGCCAGATCATTTACAACAGCATTTTCAAAAACATCTTGATGCTTTACAAAAGCATCAAGAACAGTTGGAACAAAAAGAAAACGAATAGTTATACGTTATGCCGAAAAAAGCACGGTATGTAACAAATAAAAAAAAAGCAGAACAAAAACGTTCTGCTTTTATAATATTATATTAAGATTCTATCTTATTCATCAATATAATTCTTTATTAGATTAATTCTTGTTCTATGAAAACCTTTGAACCAAGGGAATAAAACATCTTCTTGATTATTATATTGCTCCCATCTTGCATATTCTTTTGCCATATATGGCTTTAATACTGCTATTAAGCTGTCAATATATCTATCTGCGTTTAATTGTCCAATAACACTATTGGCATACTGTTTATATTCTCTTACAAATTTAGGATCATCAAGAAATCTAAACAGAAGTTTTTCACAAGGGCGTTCTCTTACTAATAATGTATATGTAGGAAACGGTCTATAACTTATATAAGATAGTGCAAGTGGGTCAAAATAAATTTTTATAGTGCTATCATTAAAGTCCCATTGAGGTCCAAAATGAATTTTACCATCGCTTTCTATATACCTCATATAGAAACTATTTCCCCACATTGGCGCCCCGACAAAATGCATAACTTCTCTTACAAGCATATAACTCATAACAGATTGAAGGTTAAACAAATCTCGCCAACCACCATTGCTATCAAGGACTTCAGGTGCATTTTCATAAACAGGACCGAACAATGTATTCTCTATGTTATCCCATATTAGTTTTGCCCTGTCAAGCGTTGCTTGATTAGATGGATTGGATATCATTATCGGCAATTCTAATAAATTAGAATAAAATTGGTAATCCTCATCCATTTGATTGTCTATTTCAAATAGGATGTCATTACCCGACAGAACAACATTACTTGAAATATGTTCAGTAAGTTGATATATACCTAAATAATCATCATTTAGATATAATTCCACATAGAATGTGTTGTTAGTCCAAGGCATATTTAACCGCCGACTAAGTTCAAATGCAACGGGGTCAAACATAAAAAATGGGTCACTATAAGAAGCAAGTAGTACCCAGTTCCTCGCTGCAGGTAGATCGAAAAGCGATATCGCAGTATTAAAATTTAACCGATATGGCTTCTTAGGATATACCCAAGTAGAGTTCCCACGTCCTCTAATCCTTAAATCTGTTTCACCTATATTATCGCAGGTGCCTTGTCCATCTAAAGTAAATGTAGCATTTCTATAATCTTCTTTAGAATCAACAGGCAGCCCACCTTCAGTGTAGATGTGGATTGTAGGAATAGGTTTGGGATTTTCGCGA
>Ga0099364_10001678_pt1 | contig 36207 bp, 32 predicted proteins | sample TergutTh196P3_FD_73070 | JGI IMG/M metagenome (GOLD analysis project Ga0099364, IMG submission 73070) | Microcerotermes parvus P3 segment gut microbial communities from Pointe-Noire, Republic of the Congo - Th196 P3 | ecosystem: Host-associated > Arthropoda: Insects > Digestive system > Gut ... | reverse complement strand
TTGCGGGTTTTAATACCACTTTTCTTGGGACAAATCTGAGGAATAAAACAGTCGGCTTGCTTATACAGAACATTCCAGCTTCTGTCTTTAGCAATGACCGGATGATTAAGATAACAGTGAATGATGATAATAGAATAATTAAACCTCTAAACGTAGATACGCTTTTATATAACGAGTATGTTCCAGTTGAATATGAATGGATTGAATTTGTCCTTCCTTCTGATTTTGACGGTAAGATGGAGTTTACTTTTTATCATGCAAGCCTTAATAATTTGCAAATTACCGCATATCACAATTAGAAACAGGAGAATAAAGAACAACCTGCAAATCACAGCTTGGTACAAGTAGCGGGTGCGTAGGGAACAAGCGGATGACAGATAACAGAGAAAAGCGGAGCTTTACCTGCCGACTGTTGCTTGTTCCCTTTAACGCAAATAGTTTGAAAATAATAAAACAAAGGAGAGACAAACATGAAAACAAGAAAAACAATCCTAACCATCGCATTACTGCTGCTTGCGGCGTTTGCCACTTTTGCCCAGCAGGAAATCCCCATGTTTTTTGACAGGGAACTTGGGCTGGTGGTTGAAGGCCGATTTGGTTTTACGCATAGAGTGGCTTACAGCCCTGACGGTAATAGAATTGCTATGTCAAATAACAACAACAATATTGTCATTTGGGATACGGCAACGGGCAGGGAAATCAGCAGATTAACCGGACATAGAGATTCTATTAATGGAATTTTATTCAGTCCTACTGGGAGACAGTTAGCTTCCCGTTCAAGGGATTCAACTATAAGGATTTGGAATCCCCTTACAGGTGAATTGCTGCACAATATTCCTCAAGCAGTTGGTGATTTTGCTTTTAGCCCTGACGGAAACCGTTTAGTCGGCAGTTATTATATATCAGAAAGTGATCGGGGCATAAAAATATGGAATACCGCAAACGGCAGTGAGATACGGACTATTGCATTGACAACCAGTATCAATTCTGTTAGTTACAGTCCTGACGGGAGACAAATACTTGCCGCTACAGGAGATGGCATTAGAATATTTGATGCCGGAAACGGCCAGCCGATCAGAAGTATTAATAGTGGAGCAGCTTCTCTGAATGCGGTGTATAGCCCCAATGGTCAACATATAACCGCATATTTTAGAATTAGGGGAGCAAACGGAGAAATAAAAACATTCAATCCTCTCAACGGGCAGGAACTGTGGGTTATTCCAGTAAGTTTAGTACCATATGATATTATTTACAGCCCGGACGGCAGACAGTTACTGGTAAATGGGTGGGCTGATGATGGCAATACCAGAATCATGCAGATATTTGATCCTGATACAGGTCGTGAGCTACGGAGATTTGCGGACGTTGATGTTGCTATAGCCTTTAGTCCTGATGGACGAAGGATACTGACAGATTCCGATTCATTTGAATTCAGGATAGAAGGTACCACTTACGGTGCAACCTACGCCAACATCCTCGACGCCGCCACCGGCAGAACCATTGGCACCATCGGCTACGGCCCGCTCAACATCGGCGCAAAGGCATTCGCCGATTTGCAAATAGCCCGCTTCCTCGGCGACACGGCGGCGGTTAACAGGCACGAAGAAGTGCTGCGCTTCATCACCGGTCGCGGTAATGCAACCCGCGCGGAAGTGGAGGCGTTTTACCGCAACGGCATTCGGGGGCTGGTTTCGGATATGGTTGACGAACAATATGCCGGATTAAGGACAGGATGGCAAAACTTCAATGTGCCTGCGGCAAGACTTGTTGAAGTTAAGCAAGCTATTACAAATTTTATGTTGAATCCAAGCACTGCTTCTTATGCAGAACTTTTAGCGACATATCGCCGTCGTGATGGTGGTGAGGTTACGCTTCTTCTTGGACAGACTATGGGACAAATAAATAGAGAAATAAATAGAGCATTATTAGATAACAGAGTTCTTGTATCTCCGTAGACGCAATGGTGTCAGACACGGCAAGGGAAAGGCAAGAATTAGTGCCTCCTCCTATGATTAAGTCAAGTGGAAAAATAAAAAAAATCCACTTGACCGCTCCTGCTCCTTCATGCGCAATTTTCTAAAATGAACTTCGGGGTTATTCTTTCCTGAGGTCCATTCCATTTCCGTGTTTTATAAGCCGTTTTACTTCGTAATACCGAGTACATAAGCTCAGCCATTTTACGGGCTATCGAAACTATTGTTTTCTTTTTACTTTGTTCCTGTGTTAACGTATAATATTTAAACCGTGTTCTAAGCGCTCCCCTTTTCTTGGATCGAACCGCCGACCACGCGGCTTGAACCAGCAATCCGCGTAAATATGCGTTTCCCCGTTTGGTTATATGCCCGTGCCTCTGAATCGTCCCGGAATAATCCAGCCTCGGGACAAATCCGATGTAATTGCTGACCTGCGCTCCTTGGAAAAAGAATTAGTGCCTGACACCCCCCATTTGTCTAAACACGTAAAGTGTTTAGACAAAACAACCCTTGCCTAGCACCATGTTGAATATTGATTTGTATGCTGGAAAAAGCTTTGTTGGGCAGCTGCGGAAAACCCTGTAGAGGGCGTTTGGAGCCAACCGAGTTTAATCAAGTATCAAAATGGAATGAAGCATAAACATGACCAAAAATCATTTGGCGACATCAGCCCTCGAAAGGGCTTTGCGCCACAGTCCAAGCAGACATTTTTCGAAGCAGAACATTTCTAAACGACAAAACAACCCTTGCCTGGCACCGGAAAAAGCCCTGTTGGGCAGCTAAGGCGGCGATTATTCCGTAAACAGATAAAAGAGTGTCCTCAAGATAATTCTTCTCTTTTCACTTTTCACTTTTCTTTTGCAAACAATGCCGCTGCCTTATTCATGTTCTGGATCACCGGCACGGAGAAGGGGCAGCGTTCTTCGCAGCTTCCGCAGCCGGTACACTCCGAAGCCTTGTGTTCCAAAGCCCTGTAGCAGCTTGCCGCCGAGGGCGGAATGTTTTTTTCGTCCAGCAAAGCGATGTCTAGATATTTGTTAACATTCGCAATATTAATTTGTGAAGGGCAGGGGAGACAGTGGCTGCAGTACACGCAGCTTCCCTTCATGCTTCCCTGAAAATCTTTTAACACAGAACTGTAGTCAAGCTCTTCTTCCTTTGCGTTAAGATAACTGACAGAATCCATCACCTGTTCTACAGTGCAGCAGCCAAGAAGAACGCTTACAACAGCGGGTCTTGTAAGAGCGTAGTGGATGCATTGATTCACCGTAAGCGGCTTGCCAAAAGGAGAGTGATCGGGGGAGATAAGTTTTCCCGCTCCGAGCGATTTCATTACAGTAATTGCAGTTCCCTTTTGTTCGCAGAGGCGGTAAAGGGCTGCACGGCCGGGGTCAAGCTTTTTTTCAAAATCCACCGGCATTTTATCAAGGTAGTCAAGCGCATTTGTTTCCGCCGGGATCATATCAAAGGCGGGGTTAATGCTGAACATAAGAAGATCGATAAGCCCTGTTTCTATAACCCTTCTTGCAGTAACCGGATTGTGCGAGCTTGCACCTAACGCTCTGATGTGCCCTTTTTGCTTTAACTCAAGCGCGTATTGCAGGGTTTCGCCTTCAAAAACATAGGTAAAATCTTTTTCGCTGTCAATAAAAAACAACATGCCAAAATCAATGTAATCGGTGTTAAGAAACCTTAGGAGATTTTCAAAATATGTTCTGACGGTTTTTATATCGCGGCTGATGTCGTATTGCTGGTTAACATCGCTTGAGCCAAGATGTCCCTGAATAATCACCTTATCCCTTTTGCCCGCAATCGCTCTTCCGATATTTCTTCGGACTGTTTCTCCGGGCATAAAAACATCCATTATATTAATACCCTTATCCAGCGAAGCATGAATAACGCTTTCTACAGTTTCGTAGGGTTTGTTGTCGAGGTGCTCAGCGCCAAGCCCGATTATACTCGCAGACATTCCCGTATTGCCAATAGGACGATATACCATTTTGTACTCCTTATAAGTAACATAAGATGACATCCAGCATCTGTCAATCGGGTTTACCATATATTTAGAGAAAAGATATTTACAATAGTATTATAACATAGTACCATATAATATGAATTCAAAAAACTACTGATAAAGGTGCAGTAAATTCAGTTCGTAGATTTCTGGAAAGTGCGGGAGTTTATTGTGATGGAATATAAAGGTTATTTAGGTACTGTGGAGTATGATGCACAGGCAAAAATTTTTCATGGCGACATTATTAATACCAGAGATGTTATTACTTTTCAGGGTAAAACGGTCAACGAAATAGAACGTGCTTTTAAAGAATCAATTAATGATTATATTGTTTGGTGTAACGAGGAAGGGATAGAACCAGAAAAACCTTATTCCAGGAAATTTAATGTTCGTTTGTCTCCTGAGTTACATAAGCAAATTGCAATTCTTGCAAAGAAAAGACGGATATCGCTTAATAATTTTGTTGAAAAAGCTATAACCAATGAAATTGCGCTATTACATCAAAATTAAAAAGAGGTTATCATTAACACTTCGTGTTAATGTTCGATTAACATCGCCGCTTACGCGGCTTAATCAGAGGTTAAATTGATTAAACTTGCTGCGTTTCTTGGAAACCCCGGTCCCGGATATGCCCGAAACAGGCACAATGCCGGGCGGCTTCTTGTGCAGGCTTTTCCATTCAGTTCGCTTCTTTCATGGCAAAAAAAGTTTAACGGGTTTTATGCGCTGCATGACGGCGTTCATTTTCTTATGCCCGAAACTTACATGAATCTGTCCGGCGTTTCTGTTCAGGCGGCTGCGGCTTTTTTTAAAATTAAAGTTGATGAAATAATTGTTGTGCATGATGAACTTGAGCTTGCGCTCGGATTTGTTTCCTTAAAATTCTCCGGCGGGCTTGGCGGGCATAACGGGCTTCGTTCAATGAACAAATGTTTTGGCAGCCCGGATTTTTGGCGGCTGCGTATCGGGCTTGGCCGCCCCGATTCGCGCTTACCCGGTGAAGGCGGACATGAAGGTTCCGGCGAGGGGATTGTAGATTGGGTGCTTTCCGATTTTACCGAAGCCGAACAGGAAATTCTCACGCCGGTTCTTGATGCAGGCGCGGGTCTTCTTTCGCGGATTTTTGCAGGCGAAGAACCTGAAAGTTTTTTGAAAGAGTGGGTAAAAAAGAAAATCACGATAAAAGAACAGGAACCGGAACAATGACAGCAAATGAAAACACTTTCGCAGAAAACGCCTTCAAGGCGTTATACGAAACTATTGCAAGACTTCGCGCTCCCGATGGCTGTAAATGGGACAGAGAACAAACGCCGACAACGCTGCGTGGCGCACTAATCGAAGAAACCTATGAATGTCTTGAAGCAATTGACGAAAACGATCCCGCTCACATTGCAGAAGAACTCGGCGATTTATTTTTGCTTGCAACAATGATAAGTTACATTCACGAAGAAGAAGGAAAATTTTCCGTCGCGGATGTACTTACAAAAGTAAACGAAAAATTGATACGCCGCCATCCTCATGTATTCGGCGATGTAAAAGTAAAAGATACATCAGAAATTCTTTCCAACTGGGCGGCGATCAAAATTGAACAGGAAGGGCGAAAGCCAAAGGACTCTGTTCTTGATGATATAACCACAGGGCTTCCGCCAATGGACAAAGCTTTTGCGCTTCAAAAAAAAGCTGCGAAGGTTGGCTTTGACTGGCCTGACATTGACGGAGTGATCGAAAAAATCCTTGAAGAACTTTCCGAAGTATGCGTTGCACACACCGCTGCTAACAATGTCGCCGCAGGCAAACTCCCGGCAGAAACTGATAAAGTAAAAGTTGAGCAGGAACTTGGCGATCTTCTTTTTTCCGTGATCAACCTGTGCCGCTACCTGAAAGTTGAACCTTCGGCTGCCCTTCGCAGAACCAACAGCAAATTTACCGAACGCTTTAAGTTTGTAGAAAATAAAATGAAAGAATCCGGCAATGAAATGAAAAAACAAAATCTCGATATCATGGATAAATTTTGGAATCAGGCAAAGGAGTAAATATGGCGGAACACAGCGTAACAAAAAGATTTGGAATTCTAACATCCGGCGGCGATTGCCCCGGATTGAATGCGGCAATCCGCGGAGTATGCCGTGCGGCTCATGATCGTTATGATATGGAAATCGTTGGAATTGCAAACGGCTTCTGCGGTCTTATTGCAGGAGACACAAGAATGTTAAGACCGGAAGATTTTTCCGGCATTCTAACAAGGGGCGGAACAATTCTTGGTTCAAGCAGGGAAAAACCCTACGACGCTTCGGATAAGAATGATGTTGTAACGGAAAAAGTTTCTGCAATTAAGGACACATATTCAAAACTAAAACTGGATTGTCTTGTTGTGCTTGGCGGAAACGGAACAAACACAACAGGCTATAAACTTTCGCGCGAAGGGCTGAATGTTATCGGGCTTCCCAAAACAATCGACAACGACATTTTCGGCACCGACAGATCTTTCGGTTTTCATTCCGCGCTTGCAATCGGGACAGAGGCAATCGATAGGCTGCACTCAACAGCGCAAAGCCACAACCGCATCATCGTGATCGAACTTATGGGACACAAAGCTGGATGGCTTGCCCTTTATGCCGGAGTCGCAGGTGGCGGCGATGTTATCCTGTTACCCGAAATCCCCTATGACATAAAATCCGTTGCACGTCACATAGAAAAGCGTGCAAAATCCGGAAAAGCATTCTCTATCGTTGTTGTCGCAGAAGGCGCAATCTCAACTAAAGAAGCCGCAATGGATAAGAAGGAAAGAAAAAAATATCGAAGTGAACACGGCCCTTCCGCCGCTTACAGGATTGCCGCGGAGATCAACAAAGAAACCGGTATGGAAACACGCGCAACTGTTTTGGGGTATATGCAGCGCGGCGGAATTCCAAGCGCTTCCGACAGGGTTCTTGCTACCTGCCTTGGAACCGCCGCCGCGGATCTTCTTGCAAAGGGATCTTACGGGCGCATGGTCGCCCTTTTAGGCAACGACATCGGTTCTGTCGATCTTAGCGTTCCCGAAGGCAAGGTAAGAAATGTGCCGCAGGATCACCACATGATCTACACAGCGAGAGCCGTCGGGACTTGTATGGGAGATGAGGATTAGGAAAATCTACTTAAGCCCTTCTTTCATTTTGAATGAAGGGCAGTTTGCGCCTGTTGCGCGGTAAACTTCCTGAGACGGTAAATTGCTGCACTTAATAGAAAAGATTTCGCATGAACGCGGAAACATCGGATCCCATGTGACTTTAAAAAATGCGCACTTAAGGCAATTCGGCGGACGAGAGGGCAGCTTTAAACCTGTAGAAGATAAATCGCTCATGTAAAGTCATCACGCACCTTTTTTTGGTGCCTGTCATCCCCCCATTTAGATCGCCCCTCTAAACAGCAACAAGATCAGCACGCTGTCTTTTTTCGGGTTCAAAGCTTCGGCTTGTATTATTTTTTATCTCAAGGCACATTTCGTCATATTCACGCATCCTTGCCTCAGAGATTGCTCCTATTTCAAAATTTGCTAACGCATTCTCATGGATAGTTTCCAAAATGTCACTTTTATATTTCACTTTTATCCTCCAAAAAGACTTCAATTAAGGTTCTATTTTTTAAACGAAGCTTAATTTGCTCATCAGTCAGGGAAAGTTGATCTCTGGCATCAATCTTAAATGCCCTTAATTCTTTCCCGCTTATATTCCCTCTGACAGACTTGGGAAAACCATAAACAAAGAATGTACGAAATTCATTCCTGAAATACACAATAATCCGATGACCGCCGGATTTACCCTCTCCGTGCCGCGCCAATCGTACCTTGTAAACATCGCCGCCTAAATTAGCATCAGCTTGATCTTTCTCAAGATGATTAACAATTTCCAGCAATTCAGAATCCGCAATGTCTTCTTTTTTGGCAAATCTGCTAAACGCTGTATATTTGAAAGCTCTCACTAAGAAAACAATAACATAAAACAAGGAAAAAATCAAGGAAAAGGAAAAAGCATAGTGTCTGACACCGAAATTCCATGTTATAATTGTACCAGGGATCAAACTACGGAGGAAAACAATGGCGGAAAGTTATGAAAGATTAGACAGCTTCACCGATGACGTTGATTTGATTGACGAAGACATCAGGTATGAAGTAATAGACAATGTTATTTACCTGATGGCGGCTTCTCCCCTGCATGAGGATATTACGGCGGAAGTCTTGGCGCAATTTAGAAATTATTTTAAAGGCAAACCCTGTACGGTTTATGGAAGTAACTTGCAATACGACTGGTCTAAACAACTCCTTAAAGCCGGTTTTTATAAGCCGGAGGATAGAAAACCCAGGTTTCTGCCCGACATATCCGTTATATGCGATAAGTCAAAATTTGCCGGTATCAGTTATACGGACGCGCCGTCTTTGATTGTGGAAGTTGTAAGCGATTCTTCCTATGACAGGGATTTTGGCAGGAAGAAAGAAGCTTACGCTCTTATGGGCGTTAAAGAGTATTGGATAATTGTATACCCTTTCGGAGTTCATAGGTTCATTTTGGATGGGGCTGATTATAAAGCAGAAACCTTTTCGCTGAAAGAAACTATAACATCAATTCCTGTATGCAGTTTCCCAGATTTATCTATCGAGTTTAATAAATCCGAGATTGACAAATAAGAGGCAGCTCAATATGGGCTCAAGATTTTAACCTGTTCTCCGCATTAATATGTAAGCTGAATATTCCGATAATGAAGCGGGGGATTTTTTAATGTTAGCAGATTTTCGGCATAAATTTAGTACAGATTTAAAGTTTAAGTTCCGTACAATTTCATTAATTCTTGCAGGTTTTCTTGGGGTATGCAGTATTTTACTTGGGCTTTCTCTTGTTTCCGCTCTTTTTGGACTTAGGATTTTTCCGGCGGCTCCCGGAATGTTGTTTGCCCGTTCTTTTGGTATTCTTTCGCTTTTGATCCCCGTTTATTTTTTTTATGCGGCTTTCATCCTTGCCAATCCTGTTTGGCGGCCGGACAGGATTTTCATCCTCGGCGGTCTGACTTTTCCGTTTCTAACTTTAGCTATTGGGTTTGCCGTCATTCGTGATTTTGATATCCGTTCCGCCCAAAGCGCTTTTTTGAATTTTACAGGGAGAACCGGTTTTAGCCTTTTGATTATATCCATTACCGTTCTTGAAATTCTTGCCCTGCAGGTGTTAAAAACCAGATTTTTCCGAAGGAAAGGCGGGTGGTGCCGTCGCAGTATAAATTTTCTTCCGCCGCCTGATGAAGAAGCCGAAGAAAAATTCGTACCTATAATTGATGAAAATAATAAATTGTTTACAAATAATGATGAAATTGAAAATAGTAAATTAATTTTAGAGAATGATGAATTGATACCGGAAGATGAAGAAACCGAAAATGCAGAAATCTTTCTTGACGATGAAGATATTGAAGACGAAGAGGCCGAAGCTGACGGATCAGCTTTGGAAGATGAAGAAACCGAAGGTGATGAATTTCCTGCAGATGATGAAGATCCGCAAGACGATGAATTAACTCTTGAAGATGAAGATTTGTCTCTTGATAATGATTCCGAAGAAGAAAATGAAACCGCCGAAAGTGATGCCGTAACGCGCGCACTGGAAGAAGCAGAAGCTGCGGCAGCCGCGCGCGCGGAACAGGCTCGCATTAAAAATCTGCAAAACAGCGCGCGTAACAAAAAATACAAAGTCCCCGTCGATATTCTCAACGAATATCCCGACGGGGAATACTGGCTGATCGATCAAGCCACCCGCGATGCCGCGCTTGCCCTTAAAGAAACTTTGGAAGAATTTAAAATTCAGGCGGAAGTGACAGGCATAAGAAAGGGGCCGGTTATAACCATGTTTGAAATTCTTCCTGCGCCCGGCGTTAAACTTTCCAAAATTGTCGGCCTTCAGGATAATATCGCGCTTCGACTTGCCGCATCCCCCGTGCGCATTGTCGCCCCAATTCCGGGAAAACATGCTGTTGGTATCGAAGTCCCGAACGCAAAACGGAACATCGTTTCATTCCGCGAAATTATTGACGGCCAACTCAGGAAGACTGAAAAGAAAATGGAAATTCCCATCGTAATGGGAAAAGATATTACCGGCGAAGCGCAGACTGTAGACCTTATTCAAATGCCGCATCTTTTGATCGCAGGCGCAACAGGTTCGGGAAAATCGGTTTGTGTAAATTCTATTATACTTTCGATTCTTTACCAGCTTCACCCTGCGGATTGCAGGCTCATGCTTATTGATCCAAAAATTGTAGAACTAAAATTATATAACGACATCCCTCATCTTTTAACTCCGGTTATTACTGAACCTAAAAAAGCGTTTCAGGCATTGCAGTACTGTATTTACGAAATGGAACGCCGTTATGCCTGCCTTGATTCTGTTGGAGCTCGCGATGTTCGAAGTTACAATAAGCGCATCAAGGAAAGAAATCTTGCAAAGGAACACCTGCCTTACATCGTTGTAATAATTGATGAGTTCGCAGACCTTATGTCAACTACAGGCAAGGAGCTTGAGTCAACAGTTGCAAGGCTTGCAGCTATGAGCCGCGCTGTCGGCATTCACCTTGTGCTTGCAACTCAGCGACCTTCGATTGATGTTATCACTGGTCTTATTAAGGCGAACATCCCAAGCCGCATTGCATTCATGGTTGCAAGCAAAACCGACAGCCGCATCATCATTGACATGGTTGGGGCTGAAAAACTTTTGGGCAAGGGCGACATGCTTTACTCAGGTGTTGTAGAACCGTTTCCAATCCGTATGCAGGGAGCGTTTGTTTCCGAAGAAGAAGTTGAAGCCGTTGTCGAACATGTAAAAACTTTTGGAAAGCCCGATTACATTGATGACGAAATCTTCTTTGAAGAAGAAGATGATCTTGACATGTCGCTTTTTTCCGAGGGAGGAGATCCCCTGTACGAAAAAGCGCTTGAGATTGTAATGCAGCAGGGAAAGGCAAGCGCAAGTTACATTCAACGCAGATTGAAGATTGGCTTTAACCGCGCCGCAAGGATCATCGACGAGATGGAACACAACGGGGTTGTCGGTCCTGCGCAGGGCAGCAAGCCAAGAGAAATATTACGCGGCGCATTGTAGTGTTTTAAGAACACTATGATACAAACCTGTAACCTGCTCCCCAGACAGTTTGAATGTGCATGGGGTTCGCCGGGTTGGTTTCAATTTTTTCCCTCAGGCGGTTTATGTGAACCGTGACAGTTTTAATTTCGCCGTACACGCCTTCGCCCCAGATTCTGTCATATATCTGTTCTTTGCTGAATACTGTTTCTTCATTGGAAATAAATAAATGTAAAAGTTCATATTCTTTGTTTGTAAGATTGATTTCTTTATTATTTAAAAACGCACGATGAGCCTTGTGATTTAATTTTAACCAGCCAAAATCAATTTCTTCCTGGTGTTTTATACTGCTGTTTTTTTGCGTTAACCTGTTGTAACGGGCAATGTGTGATTTTACGCGTGCAACCACTTCTGTCGGGGAAAATGGTTTTGTTATGTAGTCATCTGCGCCAATTTCAAGACCATGAACTTTGTCAATATCTTCTATACGCGAAGTTACCATAAGAATCGGGATGTCAATTTTTCCGCGGATATCACGGCAGATTGTTATACCGTTTTTTCCCGGAAGCATTATATCAAGCAGGATTAATGAAAAATCCCCGGACAATGCCCGTTCCATCCCCTTAATACCGTCAGATTCAATGAAAACTTCAAAACCGTTCATTTCCAAAAAATCTTTTTCTATTTCTGCAATGTCATTGTCATCTTCGATGATTAATATTTTATGTTTTTTATCCGCCATAAATTTATTCTCCTTGATTAACGGGTAAACGTATTACTATAGCAAGACCTCCGTCTGCCGGAAGCTCTGCATGGTACGAGCCGCCCATGCGTTCAATTGTTTTTGCACAAATTGCAAGCCCAAGCCCCGATCCTTTTTTGCTGCGTGATGGATCTGTGCGGTAATGCGCGTCAAATATTTTTGTTAAATCATCAGGAGCTACGCCGGGACCGTCGTCATAAAACCTCAGTATAATTGTCCCATTAAAACGGCTTGCGCTTATATTAATTCGCCCCTTGTCCTTGATTTTGTACTTAACGCTGTTTTCCAATATATTCATTATTACATTTCTAAAATGAAGCGTATCTGCATTAACTTTTATATCCGGAAAATCTTCTGCAAGATGTATTTCAAGACCCCGCGCCGCATAATTATCTGAGACTTCTTCTATCATGTCCCGGATCACTGGAGTAATTTCTACGGTTCGCATTGTGAACGGGAATTCATCTATATCAAGCTTAGAATATAAAAACAACTGTTCAATAATATGTTCTAAATCGGCGGCTCTGTTTTTTATAATTGTGAAATATTTATCCCGCATTTCGGGAGTGGAAGCAATGCCAGTGTCCAATCCTTCGATACAGCCCTTGAGCAATGTAAGGGGCGTGCGAAGGTCGTGGGAAATTCCTGCGATAAGTTCCCTACGGTTTTTTTCGTTCTTCCGCTGTTCTTCGGCGGACGCTTCAAGTTTAACAGCCATATCATCAAACGCATCACAGATTGGACGGTATTCATCATCGCTTTGATAGTTTATCCGGTACGAAAAATTTATGTTTCGAATTTGCCTGACTCCTTCTGCAAGCGGTTTTAAAGGCCGGACGATTCTTTTTATCAGGCGTGATGTAAGCAGGGTATTAATGCTGCTGATAATAATCACAAAAATAGTGAAACACATAAATGAAAATAACCCAACGCTCCATCCATCTGAATGTGTTCTGAATAATTCAAAAAGTTCTCTGATTGTAAACCCCGATGATTCAGAAATTGAAGTCAGGATGATCCGGCCTGCAAACGGAAGCAGCAAAAACCCGATGAGCGTCACAAGCACCGCGCGTATATTGGTGATAAAAATCTGTTTCTTTATTGTCATGTTTTATTCCTGTTGTTATTAAGTTTATAATTATAACCTCAACAAAGGATAAACTAAATATTAAGATTTGATAAACTCAGTATTAAATACCTCGTTGTAAATGCCATTGTCCAATCATTCGTTTTAAGTTAAAATAAACTATGAGTGTACAAATAAGGGAATCAATAGAACTGTTAATAAACAATATCAGAAACCTGATATCCGTAGATGCAAAAAAACTGGAATACATTATTGCCGCGCAAATTGCAGGCGGGCACGTTATTCTTGCCGATTCGCACGGGGTTGGTAAGACCTCCCTTGCGCGGGCTTTGGCCGGCTCCATACGGTGGCGCGATGAAGATCTAAAAGTTGTAAGCGACGGCTCAAGTGGCATTGTCAGAATGGAAGGATTCAGCCGGATTCAATGCACCGTCGATCTCCTCCCTCAGGATATTCTTGGATTTAACAGGTTTATCGGCCACTCGGGGGAGATGATCTTTAACAAGGGACCTGTCTTTGCGCACTTTGTATTATGCGACGAAATCAATCTGCTTACGCCAAAAACTCAGGGGAGCTTTTTTCAGGTGATGGAGGAGCAGAGTATTACAATTGAAGGAAAGCTTTACCGGCTTGCAGATCCTTTCTTTATAATTGCGACAATGAATTTAAAAGGCGTCCACCTGTTTCCCCTTCCTGTTCCGCAGCTTGACAGGTTTATGATTCGCCTTTCCCTTGGCTATCCGAATGAACAGGATGAGACTGATATTGTAAACAGGCACGGTAAAATTGATGCATGGGATAACTTTAAAAGTGTGATAGACAGCGCGGATTTAATCCAATGGAAAAAAATGGTTGACGATGTGCAGATGCATCCTGATGTTACATCCTACATTGTAAACAGCGTAAGATGGACAAGGCTGCACCCGGATATTGAGGTTCCCGCAAGCCCCCGCGCTGGCGTGCGTATCTCGCGGCTTGCAAGATCGCTCGCTCTCTGCCGGGGAATGGATTATGTTACGGTTGATTTAGTAAAAGAAATTTATATACACGCAATGGCTCACAGAATTATAACCCGCGATCCTTCTATTCCGCCGGAAGCGCCGTTACAGAGTATTTTAAATTCACTGCCTGTTGAACCCAAACGGATCAACTTAAGTGACAGTATCAAGGAAAGTAAATGAAGAAAGGCTCTTTCAAGAAGCCGCGCTTTCTGCCAGTTTTTACTCCAATAGGAGCTGCTGTTCTTTTAATCTCGCTTATTATTTTGATTCGTTCGCTTGTTACCCGAAATTCTTACGAAATTGTTATTACTTCTTTCATTCTCCTTTTGCTTTTGATACTTTGTATCTTTGGTTTATGGAAATCTAAAAAATGTAAAGATCTTGTTCCGCTTTGGAAACCGCCGTACCCAATGACTGCCGCATCTTACGGCGGGGAACAAACAATGGTAAGCGGTCTTGATGTTTCTGTACCATTGTTTTTTCGCCTTCACTTTATTATACGCGGCCGTTTTTATCCTGTCGGCGGCGGCGCTTTTTGCGCTGTGTTTACTGAAACCTCAATCCCGCGCGGTGAAACTTCCGTGCTGTTAAAACTGGATTTTCCGGTTTCGGGGATTTTCAGCGGGGAGGGGTATTGCCGTCTTCGCGATATTTTTGGTTTGTTTTCATTTTCCTGCGGGCTGCCTCAGCAAAGGCGGGTGAATGTCAGGAGCTCTCCCTGTTTTGGGAAAAATATTTACATTAACGCGCAGGCAGGCGCGGAAGACAAAAAACACAAACAAACACTCAATGAAGAACGATATTACATGCGTGAATATACCCCAGGAGATCGCCTGCGCGACATCAACTGGAAAAGTTCAGAAAAAATCGACATGCTCATAACGCGTATTTCCACAGACAATCAGGAAAAGGTAAGCAGAATAGAAGTATACTTTCGCAACTTTGGCTCTGTAAAAAAACTTTCACTAAAAACCCTTTGGCTTTTAGACAGGGCAAAGGCGCGGCTTTCATATTTTCTGCGCACTCTGCAGGATCAAAATCCTTCATATATTTTTGATGTTCGTACCGGCAGCGGTAGATGGGAAATTGATAACAGCGAAGCCCTTGACAATTTTTTTGAAGAGCTTGCAGGTATTGGTTTTCTGCCGCCGCAAAATGAACAGGCAATTCCGGTAAGCGTGGGAGAACTGTTTGTTTTTTCCACTGCCTGCGATAAAAAGCTCAATGGGTTTATCACCTCCTGTAATCCGCGGCCTGTAACTTTGTTTATAACTCAGCCGGAAATTTCCGCCGAGTCGCGATACGGCGTCGCATCAACTATGCGCTCCTGCGCAAAGGATAGCGACGCAAAAGATGGCGGCGTTGAAACGCTTTATTTAAGTGATTTTTTGGCTAAAAACTGCATTCCTTCGCCGCGCCTGTTTAAGCGTGAAAAACCAAAACCGTTAGGCGCACATGCCGGCAGGGTGGAGAGTAATTTCGCAGGGGTAAAGTTATGAGTAAAAAGCACGCTGTTCTTTTTTTTCTGCGGGTGATTTTCTACTTTAGTGTAATTACTTTAATTTATCTTCATCCGGGCATTACTGTTACATTTGACAGCATCGGTATTATTCAATGGTTTTTTATTGTTCCGATACAGGCGGTAATTGCATACCTCCCCCTGGGGAATTTTAAAACGCCTGCACGCGGATTTAAGATAAGGGGTATCTGCGCGCTTGGTTCTTTGTTTGTTCTTTCAGTTCTTGCAGGAGGCTTTAGCCCTGATGCGTTAAGGCCATTTGCAGCAGGGCTTGTCAGTTTTGTTTTAACGTATTTATTGTTTCATCATCCAAAATGGGCGAAGATTTCGGCGCTGGAGCCTTTTCTTCCTGCGTGGGTTTGCCTGCGTCTTCTTGCACTATCCAGATCGGGTGAAGACATCGCGGTACAAAGTGAATCCCTTACGCAGTTTATTCTTGTGTGGACTTTTGCAGTTTTTCTATTTCACAGTGCAGTAATTTATTTATGTCTTTTTCCTCAAAGTATCCGAAAGGCATGGAAAGAAGGAATTGCCCTTGTTCTTGCTGGTTTTGCTGTGCTTGTTGTCGTGCTTGTAATTCTGCCGCCGGATTTTGTCAGCAACACAGTGATTGAAAATCTCCTGCCTGAACGCAACCCCGAAAGGATCAGATCTTCCGACCTGGACAGAGGGCTGCCCGACCGCGGAAGCGGCCGCAGAACATTGCCGCAGGGCAGAGGGCAAAGACCGGAACTTCGCGGTCTTTCAGAACATGAGTGGGGAACCGGTCTCGGCGGAGATGCGGGAGACAACCGCCAATACATGGTGATGCTTGTCGCATCTGAAGTAGAGCCCGTATACATGGGCAATTCTTTCCGCGGTCAGTTAGATCCAATCAGGGGTTTTCTTTTAAGTCCTCATGAACAATTGAATGACATTGTTAACCAAAGGCTTTTTGTTACATGGTCTAACACCGAGCGTAATTTTGATTATAGAAGACGGAGCCTGGAAGTTTTTTCGCTTTCAACCTTGTGGCAGAAGTATCTGCCGTACTTCCCTGTTTCCGCCGATCCTGTAATTTTAAGCGAAAACACAGGGCCGTTACGCTATATTCATCAAGTGGTGTCGAGTGTCCATTCCGGGGATCCTCTTGAGCTTGTAAATACGCCGCTGCGCCCATTAAACGAAAGGGAAAGAACAACCCTTGCACCGTATCTGGAGCTGACTTTGGAAGCAGGCGACATGGAGTTATTTAAAACATACTTAGATAACGCAGTCTCCGCATGGGAAGATAACAGGCAGGAGATTATCCAAAACGACCGTTATCTGCAGTCGGTGTTTAACCGTGGAACAATCAACCGGGCTGTCAATGAACATCTGGAAAAAATCATTGCCATTCTTGCCGGTTTTAAAACATTTCAATATAACTTAAACTACGACGAAAGCTATTCAATAAACGCATTAAAAGAATTTCTTTTTAATTACCGGGAAGGGGACTGTGTAGAATTTTCAAATACTCTCGCCCTGCTTGGAAGGCTTGCAGGAATTCCCTCGCGTGTGGTAACAGGCTATCTTGCTGCAGAAAGCCTGCAAACAGAAGCACACCTGCGTGGAATTGCCGCATTGCAGGCGCAAATCCCGGTTTTGCAGCAATTTCCATTTGAAAATTTATTCATGGTAACAAACATCCACAGCCACTCATGGGTGCAATTTTACATTCCAAATTACGGCTGGCTGGACTTTGAATCCACATCCTTTGCAATTCCCCCAATGGGCATGGGCGACTTTAATAACTGGGACGTAGTAATCCCCCTGTTAGATGAAAACAGAACTTTTTCCCAAGTGCGAAGGTTCCCCTGGCAGGCGGCAGGCAGAACCCTCTTAACTCTTGCAATTATTGCAATTATAGCCGCATACATCCTGCGCTACGTCCGTGAATTAACCCTATACATCGCCGCAAAACAAGGCGGCAGAAAGGGAGCCCGTTCCCTTTACCTGCTGCTCCTTGCCCGTCTTGCAGCAGACGGCCAGCCAATCAAGCCAGCCTCCAAAACAGCCGGCGAATACTCCCGGCTTTTTGCAGACAGGGAAAATCCGCACTTTAAAACTTTCGCCGAAATCTACTCCCAACTCCGCTGGCGCAGCTTTGAAACACAAACAGAATTTGATGACCGCTTCACCCAACTAAAGAAGGAATACCACAATATCCTAAACACGACAAGAAAAAAAGGATTTCACCGGCTGTTACTCCGCCTTATAAACCTTAGAGGACTGGCATACTTATGAACAAAAGAAAAATGAAAAATGAAAAAAGAAAAAATTGTCGCGTCGGTTTGGTCGCTGACGGATCCCCAGGTAAATCCTTTAGACATTCATTTCTGATGATTGTATTAATTTTTATAACTATGACCAATACTGCCTGTACCCGCTCCTCTGATTGGGTGCAATTCCGCGGCGAAGGCGGCAGGGGAGTAAGCGCGTCAAGAATCAGCCCTCCGCTTGGCTTAAAATGGAAAATTGATCTTCAGCCCGGCAGCGACGAAATTATCCGTTCATTAAATCCCCCTGTAGTAATCGGCGACACAATATACTTCGGCTCCGACGATGGAAATTTTTATGCGCTGGATGTAGAAAGCGGCTTCATGCGCTGGGTATTTAAAAGCGGAGCAAACATCAATTCAATACCCTATGCGGACAAAGATCAGGTATATTTTGGAAGCAAAGACGGAAAACTTTATGCGCTTTCAAGGGAAACCGGGGAAGAAGTTTGGAGTTTTCAAACAAGAAGCCAAATCAATTCGCAGGTTCAGCGTTACGGTGATTACATCGTTTTTGTAGGCGACGCGGATGCAGTGTATTTTCTTTCCCCTGACGGTGAGCAGCAATTTATAGTTGACAATCCAACATGGTACAACTATACATTTTTAATGCACGACGATGTAATGTACTTTGCTCCCGGTCCAAGAGGGCATCTTATCGGCCCTTACGACATTAATCAAAAAGAATATTTATGGTTTCTGTCGTTAGACGATTTTGAAGCAATCTGGTATTCATTCTCCGCAGTGCGCGGCGATTTGCTTTACTTTGGGACGGCGGATATTCTTTATAATGGAATGTATCTTGGGTATCATGCATTTAACCGTCATACGGGCGAATTGGTCTGGCGTCATTATATTGACGGAATTTTAAATTCACACGAATGGAATTATTTGTGGGATCTTTTTTGGAGATATGTAGACCTGCTGGATTTTTTAGCCCCGACAGTTTGGGGAGATTTGGTAATCTTTGCAGGAGGCGACAATACCGCCCGCGCTTTTGACGCAGATACAGGCGTATTGCGATGGGAACATATATTCGACACTCCTGTCAGCTCCGCCCCCACTCTTGCTGACGGCCGCGTTTACTTCGGCCTTATGGGGAGCGAGAACACAAGCGGTGAATTAATACCTCCGCAGCTTGTGTGTCTTTCTGCACGTGACGGAAAAATGTTGTGGCAGATGGACATCGAAGGTTCAATTTTATCCGCTCCTGTTATTGCCGGAAAACGGATAATCTTTGGTACGGATGAAAATATTTTTTATGTTTTAGAACAGGTGTTTTAGGTTAGCAGGTCAATGAAATCGAACCAAAAAAAAGCCTGACTTTCGTCAGGCTTTTTTTAACTAAAAATTAGTTAGCGGGCGGGATACAGGGATGATCTTTCGTTAAAGACTTCCTGTGCTCCTGCTCTCAGCCATGCTTGAATACCATTGTCCCAAATTGAATCAAACTGTGCCGCTGACGATGTAATCGCCTGAGCGATAAGGGCGTCGGCTCTTTCCTGCAAGTCAAGGGTATACTGATTTACACGGGTAACTGCTGTCCATACTGCCGGGGCGCGTGCATTGCGGACTGATACATCATACGCATTGGCAATAACTGCGGGAGTAAAGCCGGGGCGTACCATGTTAACGGCTGCATTACCTTCGGAAGTTCCCATCTCAATTCCGTTCATGTTCATTGTGTAGTCAATGTTATTTGCCGAGTTCATTATCCACTGACCCGTTGTTCCCATAGGACGGGGCCAACCATCAATCATTTCATGGTTTACACCCAATGTACCGATCTGGAGGAAGTTGTAATTTTCAGGTTTTGCAAGCCAGTTAAGGTACTTGAGGGCGGCATCTTTGTTCGGTGAATATTCAGGAATGAATACCTGAAGTCCGACTTTGTCAAACATATCTTTATTACGTGCAACATCAATCGGGATAAAATTTGCGTTTGGAACTGTTCTGCGAAGATCAGCAATGATATTATAGTCGTTTCTGTAGGGTAAATCCCAGTTCTGGCAGAATGCACCGACAACGCCGCTCTTAATCAGATTGTAGAAATCGTCAGCAGTTGTCATAAGCGGGAAATCACGGAAGATTAGGCCTTCGTTATACCATTTGTTCATTTCGCGCATGCCTTCTTTGTATCCGGGCATGTAAATATTGCGTTCTGCAATAGTGTACACCCATCTGTCTCTTACGGTCATGTTAGGATCAATAAAATGGTGAATCATGTTAGCAAGACCCCAGCGGGCATCTTCGTTTACACCAAAGGGTACAATTCTGTTTGCCTCAACTCCAAGCCTTGTTGCATTATTTCTAAAAGCAACCAGAGCGTTATAGAATTGTTCCATTGTTGTGGGAACCGGAATATTAAGTGTAGTAAGCCAATCTTCACGTATAAAGATATTTCTCTGAGCTACTTCTATACGATAACTTGGAATAGAATAGATTGCTCCTGTGTTCGGATCAATGTTGCGATAAATGAAGTCTCTGTCTGGATAGACCGGGTCGCTTCCGAGCATTGCCTTTAAATCCGGAAGATAGGAATCAATATAGGGAGCAAGGTTCAATATGCCGCCCCAATCCCTAAAGTTCGCAACCAAGCCGCCGTCATAGGTATAGCAAAGGTCGGGAGCTGAACGGGATGCCATAAGGTTGGTCATATCCTGAGGTTCTGACCAGCGGCCAACGGGTACAAATTCAACATCAATGTTAAGGTCTCTTTTTACCTTTTCCTTAATCCAGTTGGTCCATGCATTGTCATGCGCCAATGTCCTTCCGCCGTCAGTACCGCGATCAAAAATTTCTACGCGGACTCTTCCCGTGGGAGTAAGACTCGCGGCAGCCGCCGATTGCTGTTGACCGCCTCCTCCTGCGAATACCGTTGTTGATGCCATGATAAGCACCATCAACACTAAAACCAGTTTTTTCATAAAAACTCCTCCTAAAATATGATTTATGTCTGTACTTTCATACAGGCCATAACCCGAAATTAATTTAGCCTGTCCCAAAACAAGCTCTTGAGATAAATCCTCTATCCCTTTACCGCTCCAATAGTAACGCCTGTGATAAAGTAACGCTGCAGCCAGGGGTATACTACAAGGATGGGTACTGTAGCAAACATAATCGCCGCAGCTTTCATCGCGTCTGATACACGCGGAACAGTACCTGCCGCCATTTCTATTGTGCTTAGATCAAGGGATGTTTGATTTTGGATAAGCGTCCAAAGTTTTAATTGAATTGGAAACCACTGTGCAGCAGTCGAATTAATGTAAAGAAGCGCGTCTGTAAATCCATTCCATCTTCCGACAGCGTAAAATAATGCAAGCGTAGCAAGAACAGGAGCCGACAACGGAAGATAAATCTTTGTCAGGACTGTAAAAGGATTCGCTCCGTCTATTTCTGCAGATTCACGCAAACTGTCAGGGATTCCAAAGAAAAAACTTCGAAGTATTATCATGTTAAATACCGAAAGACAGTTTGGTATTATAAGTACTAATGGATTGTTAAGAAGCCCGAGGCTTTGCATTAATACATAATTTGGTATTGTTCCCGCGCTGAAGTACATTGTAAAAATTATCATTGTATTGATAATTCCCTTTCCCTTTAACCAGCCGTATGTAAGGGGATATGCGCACAATATGGTCATGGTTAGTGAAAGACAAGTACATATAATTGTAAGGATTGCAGTCCACCACATTGAACGTGTAAATGACTGATCCATAAATACATATCCGTATGAATCCAGAGTTATTCCTACTCTATGTGTATTCGATGCTTCGTCATATAACATGGGCAAAAAAGATACCCTGCCGCTGATAACCGAAAAAGCGCTGCTTAACGACTGCGCAAGAAGATTTATCATAGGCATGATACACAGCAGGATGACTACGAAGCAGATTAATACGAAAAACCAATCTCCGACTCTTGTTCCAAATGATCGTACTTTCATAACAACTCCTACCAGATGCCCCGTTCGCCGAATTTCTTTGCCAATGTGTTAGCTCCGATAAGGAAGATAACACATACCACAGACTGAAAAAGTCCGATTGCCGCCGTAAGAGAGAACTGGAACGACCTTATACCTACACGATAAACCAGTGTCGCAATTACATCGGCCACATCCATTACAACGCGATTTGCCATGGTAAACGGACGGTCAAATTCACTCCCTAAAATTCTGCCGATGCTTAATACCAGCAGGATTACTATAGTGGGTCTAATTCCCGGCAGGGTTATATGCCAGAGCTTGCGCCAGCGTCCTGCTCCGTCTACTTCTGCAGCTTCGTATAATTCCGGGTTTATTGATGTTATTGCGGCAAGATAAATAATCGTACCCCAGCCCATCTCTTTCCATACGCCGAAAAGTATATAAGTGATTACCCAATTAACCCTATTCATGAGAAAGTCAATCGGTTCAATTCCAAAAGTTCCTGTAATAAAAATATTTACAACGCCGGTACTTGGCGCAAGAAGCCTTGTTGCAATGCTGGAAATAACAATCCACGAAAGGAAGTGAGGAAGGTAAATAATTGTCTGGGTTAATTTTTTATACCGCTTAAATACAAGTTCATTCAATATAAGGGCAAGAATAATTGGAGCCGGAAAACCTACGATAAGATCCAACAGGTTCAACATAATTGTATTTCGCAATGCCAGCCAGAAACCTGCCGATTGGAAGGTATTTTGGAACCACTTGAACCCCACCCACGGGGAGCCGCTCGACCAGACGCCCTGAAAAATATTGTAATCCTTAAATGCAATTACGATATTAGTCATCGGGACATAACGGAAAACAATAAAGAACGTCATAGGAAGAACCAGCATTAAGTAGAGCATCCACGAACGCCTGAAATAACTGGCCGACGCCGGCGCCTTTATTTTTAAAGCAGTTGTTTTTTCTTTCATTAATTAATTCCTAATAAGTTACGGTACACAAGCCTCTCATAAAACCTATAAAATTTTCTGTTGCTGCAAACAAACGATCCTTTAAACTTGACAAGAGTTTTTCAAATAAAAATTTCCCGCCTCCAAAATAGTATCACAAATATTACTTTTGTCAAGAATTTTTTTATATATTCTTCTTAAAATTCCCTATAATATCTTATTTTTTTTATAAAAAAGCTAATATTTGAGTAATTTCAAAACTATTAAACGATCAACCAAATTATCAGTCTCACGTTCAATTCAACTTGTAATGTTTTGTTTTTTTTGATAAATTAAACTTGTTCAATATGGGGGGTTATTTAGTGGAAAGATAGGTGTTTCCTATGTTTTAAACACTTTTTAATATTATGTCAGATTCATTGTTTTCTACCTTAAAAAATCTAAAAGGAAATTCGCGCGCGTGCGTTTATACGGAACCCCTTTGGGGTCTTTCCATGAACCTTTGTATGCCGTATCTCGCTGTTTATATGCTGGCTTTGGGTCTAAACGATACGCGCATAGGGCTTATCGTTACCATCGGTACGGTTTCGAAAATACTGGTTTCATTCTTCAGCGGCCCTGTAACCGATAAAATGGGCAGAAGAAAAGCCACAGTGATTTTTGATATTATTGCCTGGTGTGTTCCAAGCCTGATCTGGTGGCGCGCTGAAAACTTCTGGTTTTTTTTGATTGCGGCTGTCATTAACGGAGCCGAAAGCATTACGGCAAATTCCTGGAATTGCCTCTTAATAGAAGATGCCGAAAAAAAACATATAACAAGAATTTATTCCCTTGTAATAGCATGCGGGCAACTCTCCGCTGTTTTTGCCCCAATTACTTCAATTTTAATTTCCAGACTTACGCTTGTTCCGGCTATCAGGATTCTTTTTATAAATGCTTTTATTTTAATGCTTGTTAAAGCCATTATTCTTTATTTCGCCTCGAAAGAAACCAATGTCGGAAGAATGAGGCTTACCGAAACAAAGGGTAAAAGTATTTTTCAGATTGCAGGCGGCTACGGCGAAGTTATAAAAATAATTTTTAAATCGCGCGGAACTGTTTTTTCCATCGCAATCGCCGCCCTTGGCATGATTGTGGCATTAATTAACAACACCTTCTGGCAGATTATCGTGAACAAAAAACTTCTGGTTCCCGAGTCAATTCTTCCGCTTTTTAATGTATTCAGATCTGTTTTAGCAATTGCCTTTTTGTTTTTCGTTATACCAAAGCTTCTTAAAGGATTGCTGAAAATCCCCCTTATTGCGACATTTGCACTTTATTTTTTAGGGCAGGGACTTCTTATATTGATACCTGCCGATGGAATGTTGAAGTACCCGTTGATTTTGCTTTCACTTGTGTTTGACGGCTTTGGTCTTGGAGCTTTGAGTATGCTTGGCGAATCTTTGATCGCGATTCACGTTAATCCAAACGAACGCGCAAGGATTATGGCGCTTCGTTATATGTTTATCATGATAGCGGCAGCCCCCTTTGGCTGGATTGGAGGAATTCTTTCCGATGTGTCAAGAAATCTGCCGTTTATACTGAACATGGTTATCCTTGCAGCAGGCATCGTAATTACATTGATTTACTACCGTAAAGGAAGCGATCATTCTGCGGAAACAACCACTGACGCTGCCTGATATTTTATGGTAGAATAAACCATGAAAACACTAGCCGAACAAAGATATTCAATTCTTGGTCACAGAATTGTAAAAGCGTTAAAGGAGCGTTCATTCGACGCTTATTATTTTGATGAGCCTGATGAAGCCGTCGAAAAGATCGTCTCGTTGATTCCAAAGGATCATCAAGTCTCATGGGGCGGTTCCAAAACAATGCTCGACCTTGGTGTCCAAAAGCGCCTGTTAAATGACGGTTACAATTTGCTGGACAGAGACAAAGCCGCTTCCCCCGAAGAACGGATGGAAATTACGCGCCGCGCCATGTTATGCGATACTTATTTGTCGGGAACAAACGCAATAAGCGAAGACGGCCAGTTAATTAACATCGACGGATTCGGCAACCGCGTAGCCGCGATGATCTTCGGTCCAAAACAGGTGATTGTCGCTGCGGGTATGAACAAGGTTGTCAAAACCTACAAGGATGCGCTTTCCCGCGCAAGAAACATCGCCGCTCCATTGAACATCCGTCGCTTCCCGCAATTAAAAACCCCGTGCAGCGAAACCGGCTCCTGCGAAGACTGCCTAAGCCCCGACACAATTTGCTCATACTTTGTTACAACACGTTTTTGTAAACCCGCAGGTAGGATAAAAGTTATTTTGATTGGTAAAGATTTAGGGCTTTAGGTTTTACCACGAACCTTAGTAACATAAAACAAGGCTCGTGGTAAACTTTAGTTCTGATTAAGCTGCGTTAATCGCAATTACCCTTCTCTGCGCTTCGGGGCGCTTTTTTATTTCCAGATTGAGTATGCCGTTTTTAAAAGCGGCTTTTATCACATCCGGGTCGGCATTTGAAGGCAGCTTGAAAGAACGGCTGAAGGAACTTGTCCGCCTTTCTTTAATAAGGTAGGTGGTTTGTTCGCCTTCGGCTTTTTTCTCTTCCTTTTCTTCGTGGTTGGAAGAGATTGTCAGCTTTGTGCCGTCCACATTTACTTCGATGTTTTTTTCATCATAACCCGGAAGCTCCATATCAAGGATATAAGCTTCGTCGGTTTCCCGTACATCAACCACAGGCACGTGATTGAAGACCCTTGCTGCCGGGGTCAGTAAAGAGTCAAGCGACCCAAGGCTGCTGTTGAATTCGTTCATGATGTTCTCGATTGTGTTCGGGCGATAGAAAGTAAGAGTTCTCATATTTTACTCCATGTCCGGCGAGATATCCGGCAGATTTATAAGGTTCAACGAACCTCCCCCTCTTCGGCGGGCATTCTGCTCCCTCTCGACGACACTTATATATTAGCAAAAATCGTGCCAAGTGTATAAACGACAGAATTCCCGGTGTTTTTGTTGAATTTGTCATGTAAAAGCTTTTCTTTTTATTCAAATTTCTTATTAACCGGCGATTCTTTGGCAATAATGATACAACTGATAAAATACAGGTTAGTTTTGTATCAAAATGACACACTGTGAGTTAGAATCAGTCCATAAAGTCGGTTACTTTATGGACTGATTCTATTTATGCGTAATGTTCAATGTCATGGTATTTTCTGAGACATTCCCAAGAAATAAATTTTCCAGCGAAGTAATATTTTTTACATCGCTGTTTTCAATTATTTTTCCGTCCTGTAATAAAACGCAAGTGTCCACAAAATTTTCCAGATATTCAATCACATGACTGGAAATTATGATTATTTTGTTCTTGGATTTATAGTGATTGAGCAGAGTTTTTATTTTTAGATTTGAAATGATATCAAGCCCGTTATTCGGCTCATCCCAAATGATTGTATCTACTTCTCCTGTCAAACTTACAACAATCTGAACTTTTTTCTTCATCCCTGTAGAGCAATCTTTAAACCGTTTATGCATATATGTATCAATCTCAAAATACCGGATAAGTTCTTCTGTATCACGTAACAATTTATTTTCTCCGGTTCTTAAAATCGATGCCAATTCTATATTTTCTATACAAGTCAGCCCCGGATATAGATATTCATCCGAAGGTAGATATGCAATTTTTCTTCTATATTGGGTAAATTCTTTTTCATTTGTAGTTTTTATATTATTGTGAGATACAAACCCTGTTGTTGGAGTATAAAGCCCTTCTATGCAGTTTAACAATGTTGTCTTTCCAGAGCCGTTTAAGCCAATGATGCCGTAAATTAATCCGGGAGAAAATTGCACGTTAATATCTTTAATACCCGGATTATTATTGAACAGTTTTGAAAGATTTTCACATATTATCATGTTATACTCCTTAGTTTTTACTATGTCAGATAAGGAATTTCTAATTCCTTATCTGACATAGATTTATATCGGAATTCCCAGACAATTATAAATTGTCTGGGAATAAGTACCATTCCTTGTATTCATTTTTCGATTTCAACAGTACTGCAAGGAGAGGTATTATTAAAACCGGCAGAAACCCGGCAGGCAATGTGCTGATCCACAAGGTAAATGCAGCAATCAACATTAAAATAAATGCCTTTGTTAATGTATTATTAAATGTAAAAGCAATAAATACCGATGTCCAATACAATACAATTAAACAAAACAAATATTTAAACATTAGGAATAAGTTTGCTTTAGCGCCAATAATAATGAAAGTTAAAATTGGCAGCCCAAAAGCGCCGGTTAAAAAAAACACTGTTCTTTTTATATGATAAAGAAATGTATTTTGAGAAATTATCGCATGAAATTTCCAATTTATATTTTTTATTGAGTCAACAATTCCTATAAATCCAATGGATATAATAATTGCTGATATTATAAAGAAAATATTTTTATTTTCTGATTCAAAAAAGTTTTCTATATTTTTAGTAAATTCAACTGCAACAATAATAAACAGAACAAGGCAAGTTACTGCTGTTGCAATAAAGTCGGGGGTTAAATAATCATATATTAAGCTTTTTATTGTTGGGTTTATTTTCAGTTTAAACTTAATTTCATTTTTATTCCATGTTTTTTGGTGATTCTTTTGTCGCATTATTAAGTATGATATAAGCGTGGAGGCGATGATCGCGGTCAACATAATGATGGAACTAAAATTATCTTCTGTACTGTTAAATGTAATAATGTAAAAAATTATTAATAATATATTGTTTGTAAAAGCCTGTTTAATAAAAAACTTTCTCAGAATATGCCTGTTTTGTAGTTTGCTTTTTGAGTGTTTTAGTAAAACTGGCATTATATCATAATTCTTTAGTGATTTTAATAACGAGAAAAGCGCAAGTAAAAACGCAATCGTTATCTTAATCTGTGAATCCAATACTATCTTAATATAATTATTTGTTATTGAATAAATAAAAGAACCGGTAATTATCATTATCCAGATAATTGTTAATGGAGAAGATTTTATAAGGCTTATTGTTCTTTTTATTCCTGTCTTTAACCAGAATAGCGTCAATGCCATGCTTTGAAGCATAATTTATTTTATGGAAAATATCAATTCTGTACTTAACATTTTTATACATAAAAACAGAATCAACATACTCACCAAATTTCTTCCCCGCCTACCCGCCATGTTCCTCAAAAAACGCAATAGCCCGGTGTTTAATGAAAGTGTCCAAAACTCTGGCTTCGCTTAGGTTTTCCTTTAAGATGAAACCTCCCGCCATATTGTCATGACCGCCGCCAACGCCGAAGCCTTCCACGATGTGCCTTACAAGATCGTTGGCTTTTATTTTATTGTTGATGCTTCTTACAGATAATTTAATTCCATTGTTGCGCACCGCGTAGGCGATTACTATGTTTACCCCTGAGACGCTGACTACGATATCTCCTGCGGCTCCTAAAAGAGAATCATTTACATTTCTGAGGCGCAGAAAAGCAAGCTCGTCATAAATCTCGACTGTTTTGAAAGCCTCTGCATACAGATCGAGGTCTTTAGCGGAAATTGAATTCCCTTTAAGATCCACAATCATATCAATATCGGAAAGACTGTAAAGCTTGTAAAACATATCAATATCCAGTTCTGAAACGCCGCGGGTCAGATTGTTGGTGTCCATAAATATTCCGTATAAAAGCGCTGTGGCAACAATTCTGGGCGGCTCAATATTATTTTCAAAAAACCAGTCTGCGACTATTGCGCTGCAGCTTCCAACTTCGGGGCGGATGTCTTCGAAACGATAACCTTTATTGCCCAAATATTCATGATGATCGATTACGGCAACCTCGTTGGTAGGAAGATCCGTAAGATTGGCATTGCCCTTTTGACCGTCTATCAGCACCGCCCAGTCTTCTTTCCCGAGAGTATGGGCATCACTTGCGCGGACTACGGGTACTTTGAACATTTCAAGCATACGCAGTGCATTGGCCTTTTCAATTTCCTGATCGTAAACAATTGCAAGTTTTTGAATCCCCCTCTGAGAGAGCAAATAGTACATCCCCAAACTGGAAGCAATTGCATCCGGATCGGGCACATTATGAGGCTGGATAAACACCTCGTCCGGCGCATCTTTAAGAATTTCCACCAATCTATCAAGTTTTGTCTGATTCATAAGGGCATTGTAGCATAAAAATATTAAATTTCAAAATAATACAAGCATTACAATCCCTGAAGGTGTAACGAGTATTGGAGAATATGCGTTCTATTATACCAACGTTACCGAAGTTACTTTTGATGGAAATGATAATGATAATCCGCTGACAGACAATTTCGGTGTGCTGATAATTGACTTGTTCGGAGTTGAAAGTTCGCAATCTCCGAACAAGTCTAATCAGCTTTTATAACTATAAAATCCTGACGCAAAGCACCATACCAAAAAATTATTGTCTGGTATACACTTGGAAGCCAAAGGTAAGTGTATTGCCAACTATACCTTATTCTGATATAGGGGATAGTATTTGATTGAATCGATGGTACAAGTTAAAGAGCTTTTGGCTTTGAATATCAAGGCATTAAGAAAAAAATGTGGTTTCTCACAGGAAAAGCTCGCTGAAGCCTCTGATTTGTCTACTCAATCGATCAGCGATATTGAAGGCTGCCGTACATGGGTAAGCGATAAAACACTGGGAAGACTTGCTAAAGCGCTTAATGTTGATATTTTTTAGCTCTTTATGCCTCAGGATGATGAAAATGAAAATAATTCGGAGGCTTTTTTGTATAATCGGCTTATAAAATTGCGAGCAATGATGAAGGAAGATATTGATAAAAGACTGGATCAATTCTTTCTATCAGAAAAATCTTTTTCCTGACTTGCCAGTTTCCTGATTTTTTTTAGAAATCCTTATAATTTTGTGAAATTCTGTAAGCGCCACGCACGGCTAGGCGCTCCGCTCAGGATAAATCCTTCGCGCATTATCCTTCTCATTGACTTTTTCTTAGCGCCACGTCTTGTTAATCCACTCATCCACACCCTATGGGTGCATTACTGGACGCCATATAAATGTATGAAAAAGAACACTTTCTTTTCTCCTCTTGAAGACTTTGTTTTTACGCAGATCTTCGGTGAACAGAGGAACATCGACAACACAAAGGGCTTTCTCAAAGCCCTGCTGGACATTCCAGAAGATGAATATGACACTCTAACCGTAGTCAGCCCCATCCTCGGGAAATTAACAAAACGCGGCAAAACTGGGATCGTGGATGTCAGGCTGACTACCAAGTCAGGAAAGATCATCCACATCGAACTGCAGGTACAAAAAAGAAGCAACATGAAAAGCAGGATAACCTACTATTCAGCCCGACAAATCAGCGATCAGTTGAACTGGGGTGATGATTACGAAAAACTGCATCAGGTTATCAGCATAATAATCTGCGATCATGTTTTGCTTGAAGATGAAGAATCCTACATCAATGATTATGAAATGCGAAATAAAAACAACAAATCCTTTACGAATTTGCAAAAGATCGTTATACTTGAATTACCAAAGCTGCCAGCGGTGGCGGACGGGACGGTGTGGCCGTGGCTGAAGTTTTTCAAGTGCGAGAAAAAGGAGGAATATGAGATGCTTGAAAGAAGATACCCCGAGATGGAAAAGCCGATATACTGCGCAAAAAAGATGTCGTTGTTTGCAAAGTGGCGGGACATACGGTTTCATAAGAACCTCTGGAAAGTAGACGAACGGATGTTGTTGAAAGCGGCAAAGGAAGACGGTCTTGCTGAAGGACTCGCTCTGGGACATGCTGAAGGTCACGTCGTGGGTCATAATAAAGCGGTTACAGAAATTGCACGCAATTTGCTTGCGGAAGGGTCTTCTGTTGAGTTTGTCCAAAAAACTACCGGGCTTGCTCCGGATGTGATATTGAAACTACAGACAAGCGATTAATCGCAGGAAAGCCCCGCAACCTCACCCCAACGCAGCAGGTCTCTCGCAGGAACTCTTCACGTCGTAATAAGCCCCCGATGCCGATGCGTCATGAAAACCGTGCATCACATCAAGCACGTGGTAAGCCATCTCCCCCGATGCCCTGTGGGGACGCCCTTCGGCAATTGCATCCGCCATATCGGCAAGACCAAGCCCCCGGCTGTTCTCGCGGAAATTTTCCAACAAGGGATATTCTGTCCAGTTTTCTTCCATAAAGCGCTTCCCAAAAACAGGGCCGCCAAAAGTGTTGGGATCGGGGACGCGCAATGTGCCCTCGCTTCCGTAGATTTCGATCCACGGGAGAGTGTGCGAATAAACATCAAAACTTGTAATGATTGTCCCGACAGCGCCGTTTGCAAAATCCATGATTCCCGCAATGTGGGTGGGCACTTCAACATCTATTACAGTTCCGTTTAAAGGTTCGCTTGTAATGGTACGGGTTTCAAAACTTTTTTTTGCAGAACCGGAAACACGCGCGACAGGTCCAAGAAGACTGACAAGCGCTGTTAGGTAATACGGTCCCATGTCAAACATCGGACCGCCGCCGTCCTTGTAATAAAACGCAGGTCCCGGATGCCAGTGTTCATGTCCGTGGTTTGCCATAAAAGCAACCGCGGCGACAGGTTTTCCTATCCGGCCTTCATCCATAAGCTTGCGGCAGGTTTGAATCCCCGCGCCTAAAAAAGTATCAGGAGCATTCCCGACGCGCAGATTTTTTTCCGCAGCAATTTTTAACACTTCCTGTATTTCTTCACGTTTTGCACAGATTGGCTTTTCGCCGTAAACGTGCTTCCCCGCTTTTACCGAAGCAAGAGCAACCTTGTAATGATTGTAAGGCTCAGTAATATTGAGGATGATGTCCACATCCGCGCTGTTGATCAGGTCTTCAGTTTTTTTAATATGCGGAATAGCATATTTTTCACTTGCCTTTTCCGCCCGCTCGGGGATCAAATCCGTCAACCCTGTTACCTTTACCTGCTTGCTGAAAACTCCTGTTAAATTATCAAGATAAATCCCGCTAATATTCCCGCACCCTACAATACCAACACGCATAATTTTCTCCTTCTATATTGAAAGTATTTAAAAACCTAATACATCTTTACCGGGGTTTTCCAGTCGTCCGCTGAAAGCCCTTTTTCCCGTGCGATTTTTTTGCTTTCCGCCGCCCAGAGCATCCCGCGCCTCATAAGTTCCCATGCTTCGGGAATTTCAAACACATTGTCAAGGTGGCCAAGCGCGTTGTAGAAAATCCGCCCGTGACCCCATTTCCGCGTCCACACCTGCGGAACATCCGCCTCGCCGTTAGCTGAATGATACCACTTCACCGTCGGGAATCTTGTCGTTGCAAGCACTTCATTTGCAGGATCGACATGCAGATAATACTGCTCGGATGAAACATCAAAATCGCCTATACCCTCGGTGATGGGATTCGATTTACTTATGATATTTACGCGGTACTTTGTGCCGTCTCCTCCCGGATGGGAAACCCAATTCGCCCCTGTCATAAACTGATATTCAACATTGTTTCTGAAAGCATCGCACATACCGCCGTGGCAGCCTGCCATCCCAAGACCTCCGCCGACAGCTTCAAGGAGCGGCTCAAAAAATCCATAACCCAGATTATCATGGCACATCGTCCAGATAGGAATTAAAAGGTCAAGCTCGGCGAGCCTTTCCTTGTCTTTTAGAACTTCAAGAGTTTCGTCAATTGTTACCTCGAACCCCTCGGATTCCAGATATTTTTTAAACCGCGCCGAAACCAGCTTTGGTTCGTGCCCGTCCCAGCCGCCGCAAAGTATTAAAACTTTTCCTTTCATAGATGCTCCTTGTTGTTTTCTTTTTTCAGTATAACTTAAATTTGAATAATATGATATGAAAAAGCAGAAGCTCTTGATGAATATTACACCAAAAATCTGCCAAGAGTAGACCCAAGCAAAAACGGCGGCTTTATAGACAAAAACAACATTAGTAAATATTGAATAACTCCTGTATTATTTTTTATACAATTTTTTATTGTTTTGATAGATTAAAAACCAAACTTCGCTGTTCTGAATCTCGTAAGTCTATATGGTATATAGACTTACGAAACACACATTAAATTCACAATAATTTGGCATGGTTCTTGCTACTAATAAGGCATGGGCGGAGTAATGTCATCCATCAGTTCAGTGTTTCCCAACTATTCAAGGCGTACCGTTATTATCGGTAGAAGCGGCGAATTATCATCTGAAATTATCAGAAAGTCCCTTCATTTTTTAATTGCCCTTACCCCTTCCCTTGCCGCCGTAAACAAAATGGCGACTGTCTTTCTTCTTATTACAGGCGTTCTTGGTTATACATTGATGGAAACCCTGCGCCTTTCCGGCGTAAAAGTCCCTGTAATTTCTTCGCTTACAGGCATGGCTTCCCGTCCGCGTGATTTTGGTCGTTTTGTGATGGGGCCTGTTACCCTTGGTTTGGGTGCACTTTGCGCTTTGCTCCTGTACCCGTCTGCAGCGGCAGCCATTGCAATTTACGCCCTTGCCTTTGGCGATGGCTTTGCAAGTCTTGTCGGCAGATTTCTTGGCAAATGGCGTCCGGCTTTCCTTTACGGCAAAAGTATCGAAGGCTCCGTTGCCTGCTTTACAGCGGTTTTACTCATCTCTTATGCAGTTTCCGGCAATTTGCACATCGCCCTTGTTGCCGCATTTACTGCAACAGCCGTCGAAGCCCTTCCGCTGGAAGATTATGATAACCTGCTTATTCCCATAACCGTTGGTCTTGCTGTTCAATTTTCTGGATTTATGTTATAATAAATTCTTATGAAAGAAAATAAATATTCACATCGTAAAAGCAAATCAAAGCTTGTTTTTAAAAAAGCGGATGGAAGCCCCCTTGCAGGAGAAACCATAGAATTTCGTCAGACAAACCATGAATTTCTGTTTGGCTGCGGCGGATTTGACGCTGTTGGTTTTGCCGGAGGTAACAGAGAAAATGATACCTTCGTAATTGACGAAAATCTAAAAGCAAAATGGAAAGAACAGCTCGACTGTATCTTCGCGCTTTGCAATTATGCGACATTGCCCTTTTACTGGGGGCGTTATGAACCCGAAGAAGGAAACCCCGATCAAAGACGGACAATCGCCGCCGCAAACTATTTTGCCGAACGCGGGATCGTAACAAAAGGACACCCGCTTTGCTGGCACACGGTATGCGCTCCGTGGTTAATGAATTTTTCAAACAAGGAAATCCTTGCAAAACAACTTGACCGCATCCGCCGTGATGTAAGCGTATTCAAAGGCCGCATCGACAAGTGGGATGTTATAAACGAAGTTGTAATCATGCCAATTTTTGACAAATACGACAATGCAATCACAAGAATTTGCAAGGAACTTGGCAGGGTTCAAATGGTAAAAGAAGTTTTTGCCGCAGCAAAAGAAGCAAACCCCGATGCGTCTTTGTTAATTAACGATTTTGATCTCACCACAAAATATGAAATTCTTATCGACGGCTGCCTCCATGCAGGCGTTCCAATTGATACGATAGGACTCCAGACCCACCAGCATCAGGGTTATTACGGGCGGGAAAAACTTGAAGAAGCGCTGGAAAGGTATTCGTATTTCAAGCTTCCGTTGCACTTTACAGAGAACACAATCGTCTCTGGGGATTTAATGCCGAAGCATATTGTCGATCTCAATGATTATCAAATTCCCGAATGGCCAAGCACCCCCGATGGAGAAGAACGTCAGGCGCGTGAGTTAGTTGAAATGTACGAACTCCTTTTTGCACACCCGCTGGTTGAAGCCATCACAAATTGGGATCCTGCCGACGGAAAATGGCTTGGAGCCCCTGCTGGTCTTGTGCGCAAAGATTACAGCCCAAAACCCGCATACCACGCGCTTATGGAAAAGATCAAAGGTGAATGGTGGACAACCTGCACTTTGAAAACAAATGATCAGGGTGAAGTTGAACTTGAAGGTTTCCGCGGCGAGTACGAAGCTCTTGTGCGCGGGGCAGCAATTCCCTTTACTCTTAACAAGGAACAGCCGGAGATTTCACTTAAAATTTAATATTCACGCCGTATTGATATGGCGTATAACGGAGTTTTGATATGAACAGAATCACGGTTAATGCGGCTGATGCCAATGTGCGGATCAGTCGGCACATTTATGGGCATTTTTCCGAACATCTCGGGCGCTGTATTTACGGCGGTTATTGGGTTGGAGAAGATTCCCCGATCCCAAATGTACGGGGCATACGAAAAGATGTTGTCGCAGCTTTAAAGAAAATCAAAATTCCCAACCTGCGCTGGCCGGGAGGTTGTTTTGCCGACGAATACCACTGGAAGGACGGCATCGGTCCGCGCAGCGAACGCCCGGTGATGATCAACACCCATTGGGGCGGAGTAACGGAAGACAATAGCTTCGGAACCCACGAATTTCTTGATCTGTGCGATCAACTTTCCGATCCCGAAGGTCTTCGCTGTGAACCCTACATCTGCGGAAATTTGGGAAGCGGCACTGTACAGGAAATGTCGCAGTGGGTTGAGTACTGTAACTTTGACGGCATAAGCCCGATGGCGCAGCTTCGCAGAAAAAACGGAAGGGAAGCTCCATGGAATGTTCAATTTTGGGGTATAGGGAACGAAAACTGGGGCTGCGGCGGAAATATGTCCCCGCAATTTTATGCAGATAACTACCTGCGTTATGCGACTTATGTGCGCAAATACGGAAATACAGCTCCTTATAAAATCGCCTGTGGTCCTAACGACGCAAATTATAATTGGACTCGTGTTCTAATGGATAAAACTTTCTGTGAACGAGGCAATTTTATTGACGGGCTGACTCTTCATTACTATACAGTTCCCGGCGATTGGACCCATAAGGGATCTGCAACACAATTTGAAGAAACTGAATGGCTTGTTACAATGCGTAAAGCCCATCATATGGAAGAATTGATTTGTAAACACACCGCCATCATGGATGAATTTGATCCTAAGCGAAAAGTTTCATTAATTGTTGACGAATGGGGTACATGGTACAATGTTGAACCGGGAACCAATCCGGGTTTCCTCTATCAGCAGAATACATTGAGGGACGCTCTAGTTGCAGGCATCCATTTCAACATTTTCAATAACCATGCCGAACGCGTTACAATGGCGAATATCGCTCAAACAATAAATGTACTCCAGTCTGTGATCCTTACCGAAGATGCAAAAATGCTGCTTACCCCAACATACCATGTGTTCGATATGTTCAAAGTTCATCAGGATGCTGTAAAGCTTCCGGTTTATATAGAAGCTGAAAACCTTGGTTCAATTCCTGTAATTACTGCGAGCGCATCGGAAGATTGTAATGGAAAAATCCATGTGTCTATGACCAATATCGATCCCCGCAATGAACAGACGGTAAGTCTTACGCTTCGCGGTATCTCGCCGAAACTCGCAGGCGGCTGGATTATCACGTCGGAAAATATAACAGATCATAATACATTCGATGAAGATAAGATTAACATAAAACCGTTTAATGGGGTAAAGTCCGAAGGAGTTGCCGGAAGACTTACGGTGATTTTACCGCCTAAATCGGTTGTTACGCTTGAACTTGCAAATTAACAAATTAAATTGAGGAAACCATGCCGAAAA
>Ga0099364_10001677_pt1 | contig 36218 bp, 25 predicted proteins | sample TergutTh196P3_FD_73070 | JGI IMG/M metagenome (GOLD analysis project Ga0099364, IMG submission 73070) | Microcerotermes parvus P3 segment gut microbial communities from Pointe-Noire, Republic of the Congo - Th196 P3 | ecosystem: Host-associated > Arthropoda: Insects > Digestive system > Gut ... | reverse complement strand
TGACGACGGGACTTGCGACGGCACTAAGGCGACGTATCCCAATTTGGACAGCCTGTATGTAAATCTGCGCGCGGTACCGGTTCCGCTCGAACGCACATATGTGCGAGTGTTCGCCCGCGCGGGCAGCGATTTACAAATTGATAGCTGGGATGAGTTGGACGGCTTGCGCGTGGGTATTCTCGAAAACCGCGCCTATATGCTGGAGAGGCTTCCCGCAACCGTCGCCATTTCCGAGAGAGAAACGACCCGCGCCGTATTAAACGGACTCGTCGACGGCGAATATGACGTCGCCGTCCTGTCCGAAAGGGCGCACGAGACGCTCGGGGAAAGGCTCGATGTGATTCGGATCGGGGTCGTGGACGAGCTCACGGAATACCTGTACTTGAACAAGGCGCACGAAGACCTTATCCCGAAGATAACCGCCGCGCTCGAAAGCATCATGGCCGACGGGAGCGCCGAACGGATACTGAACGATCTCCCGGTCGAGAACCTTAATCCAAAAAAGACCATACTGCACATAACTTCATTCCAGGCCGATGTAGGCAGGGAAGACCAACTTACCATGGGGCTTCGCGAACCCTTCGAAGACGATATGTCGATCGAATGGATGACGCTCAATCTCGATTCGAAGCGTTTTATCAGAGGCCAGTACAATATGGCGCACATCGCGTCCCTGCTGCGCGCCGACTGCATACCCAGAAACATCAGCGCCATTATCGTCTCGGGAAATATGGCGCTCGATTTCCTGATGGATTATTATTATCTGTATTTCCGGAACACGCCCGTTCTGTTTTACGGCGTCAGCGAACGGTACAAAGAGATAATTAACGATAACGAGCAATTCTTTACGGGCGTCGTAAAAAATCTTGAAGCGTATGCAACCGTGGACGCCGCGCTGTCACTCTTCCCTGATACGAAAAACCTCTACGTGGTAAACGACTACTCCACCGAGGGCTTGAAATACAGAGCGCTCATCGAAGCCGAATTGGATCCCCTCGGCGCTCGCCTTAATATCGAATACAACGAAAACTTAACCGCGGAAGATTTGATGGAGCGTATCGGCGAACTGCCGCAAGACAGCCTGGTTTTGGTCGGCTCGTATTTTGTGGACGCCAACTATCAATACTACTCGACAGTCGAGATGAAGCGGCTGCTGGAAAGAAGCTGTTCCGTTCCGATCCTGTCGTTGTATTCCACCGACCCCGCCTATAACGCGCTTGGAGGAAAACCCCCCGACTACCGGCAATACGGCGGCGCGATTGCGGAGATGCTTGAAATGCTGCTGGACGGAAGCAGGGCTGAGGATATACCTGTGGTGTTCGACTCGACGCCCTACAATCGCTGGGTGTTCGACCGGATACAACTGGACAGGTTTAATATCAAGCCGCGCGACTTGCCGGCTGGCGCGGAAATATTAAACAGAAGCCTTCCCATTTGGGAATCCAATCCGCAATTCTTTATAACGATTTTGATTCTTCTGATTGTCAGCGTTTTTTTTGTCATCGGAACCTTCATTTTCATAATTTTCAACCATAGGCATAACAGACAGAAGAACAGGCTGCAACAGGAGCTCGCTATCGAAAAATCCATGCTTGAGGCGATATTCAACTCCGTTCCCGAACTGCTTTTCGTAAAGGATTTGAACCATGTCTTTATCCGGGTGAATAAAAAGTTTATGGAGCATTGCGGCCTTGCCGGGGAAGAGGCAACCGGGCGCAGAGATTCCGAGCTGAATCTGCCGGGGGACCTGATCGAAAACATGAGGGCTTTGGACAGAGCGGTAATCGACGAAAACCGGCTTGTCATGATAGAGAGCGCCATACCGAATGCTCATGGAGAGTCTCCGTATTTTGAAATAATCGAAACGCCGTTGTCCAATAACGGAAAGACAGTAGGGGTAGTAGGCATAGCTTACGATGTGACCCGTCGCAAAGAGATGGAGGAAGCCGCCAAATCCGCATCCCGCGCAAAAAGTAACTTCCTCGCCAATATGAGTCACGAAATGCGCACCCCGCTTACCACCGTTCTGGGATTGACCGAGCTGACCCTTGAGACGGTGCAATTGGACGACGAAACGCACTCCAACTTCGTGAAAATTTACCGGGCGGGAGAGACGATTCTTGGCCTGGTCAACGATATATTGGACATTTCCAAGATAGAAGCGGATAAACTTGTGTTAAACGAGCACGAGTATGACGTCCCCAGCCTGGTCAACGACACGATCACCCAATGTTCCCTGTATGTGGGAGATAAGCCAATCGAGTTTGTTTTGAATATCGACGGCGATCTGTTGAATTACCTGTACGGCGATGGACTGAGAATAAGACAGATATTAAACAACCTACTCTCCAACGCGTTTAAGTTTACCAAGGAAGGCACGGTGGAGCTTGGCGTCAGAACCGAGCGCGAAGGCGATATTGTCCGGCTGACCGCGTGGGTTCGTGATACGGGTATCGGCATCCGCGCCGAGGATATGGATAAGCTGTTTGCGCTGTATGTCAAATTGGAAGAGGAAAGCGAATACGGCGGCACAAACCGCCGCACGGAAGGAACCGGTTTGGGGCTTTCCATATCAAAGAGATTGGCGGATTTGATGAACGGTTCGATCACGGTGGAGAGCGAATACGGAAAGGGCAGTATATTCACCGTCAGGCTCGCGCAAAAACATGTCAGCGACGCTTTGGTCGGCAAGGATGTTGCGGAAAACCTGAAAAGTTTTAACTACTCGATCAAAAAATTCGAGGACGCGAAAATGACGCGCCTTAATATGTCTTACGCAAAAATTCTCGTGGTTGACGATAATCCCACGAACTTGGACGTGGCGCGCGGGCTGATGGGCCTCTACGGGATGAAAGTGGACGGCGTAACCGGCGGCCAACAGGCAATAGACGCGGTACGCGACGAAAAAAGCGTATACAACGCTATTTTTATGGATCACATGATGCCTGAGATGGATGGGATAGAAGCCGCGAGGATAATCAGGGAAGAAATCGGCACGGAGTACGCGAGGAACGTGCCCATCATAGCCCTTACCGCAAACGCCATTATCGGCAACGAGGAGATGTTCCTGCAAAAGGGCTTTCAGGATTTTATTTCCAAACCCATAGATTTGGCGCGTTTAGACGCCGTCGTCCGCCGGTGGGTCAGAGACAAAGCCGCCGAAGAACTCCTTCCCGAGCGTACCATCGTGATCAAAGAAAGCCGGGGAGAAAGCGATCAAGTGCTGCGCGGCGGTATTCCCGGCCTTGATATCAAAAAGGGCATTTTGCATTTTGGGAAAAACGCGGACGAATATTTGAAGGTGTTGAAGTCCTACGCGATAAACAACAAAGCTCTCCTCGACACGATCGCCGAAATAGACGCGGACGGCTTGAGCGAATACGCCGTGATCGTCCACGGAATAAAGGGGTCGAGCTACGGTATATTTGCCGAAGAAGCGGTCCGCGAAGCCTCGGCTCTTGAGGAGGCCGCCATAGCCGGCAATTACGAGTATGTAACCGCCAATCATCAAAGGTTTCTCGACATTGTTTATAGGCTGATAGCCGACATTGAAGAAGCTGTAGGAAAAAGAAAAGAAAATAAACCGATAAAGGATAAACCTGACGAGGCGTTGCTGGCTAAACTGCTTTCAGCCTTCGAAAGCTACGATATCGACGAAATGGACGCCGCTATGGCCGAGATAGAAAAATGGGATTACAGCTCCGATGACGGGCTTGCCGCATGGCTGCGCGCAAGCCTGAGTCAGGGGGATTACAAAAGTATAGATGAAAAGCTTAGGGCTTTGTTTCGAAAAGGGGAGGAATGATCATGGATAACGCGCGTCATAAAGTTGTGCTGGTCGATGACAGCTTAGCCACTCTGAATCAGGGGAAGACCCTTTTGCAGGCTTTTTATAAAGTTTATACAGTACAGTCGGCTGCGTTGCTTTTTGAATATCTTGAGTGCGACATGCCGGACTTGATTCTGCTGGACGTTGGAATGCCCGATGTGGACGGCTTTGAAACGATAACAAAGTTGAAATCCGACGCGAGGTTTAAGGATATACCCGTGATATTCCTTACGTCAAAGAGCGATGAGGAGAGCGAGAGAAAGGGTTTCAGCCTCGGGGCGGTGGATTACATCACGAAGCCCTTTTCGGCGCCGCTGCTTCAAAAACGAATAACAAACCAGATACTCTACACACGCGTCCAAAACGCCGTCAAAGATTATTCGAATAATCTGGAGGCCATGACCGATCAGGTGGCGAAGGCGAATGAGCGCACGAGAATACTGCTGGACAAGATGCCTTTCAGCTACCGGTTGTGGGACAGGAATCAGAACCTCATCGAATGTAACGAAGCCACCGTAAAGCTGTTCGGATTCAAGGACAAGCAGGATTGTGTCACCAGATACCGCGAGCTTTACCCCGAATACCAACCGGACGGGCAGCGTTCGCAGGAAAAGGCGGAAGCGTTGATCGGTAAAGCGTTCCGCGAGGGCAGTTGTGTTCTTGATTGGACATACAAAATGCTGGACGGCACGTTAATGCCGGCGGAAGTCATTCTGGTGCGGGTCGACTTTGCGAATGACTACTGCGTGGCGGGGTACACCCATGATCTGCGCGCGCAGGAGGCCGCTATATCCGAAAAGCACAGGGCGGAGGCTGCGGAGATGGCCAACCTTGCCAAGACACAATTCCTTGCCACGATGAGCCACGAGCTGCGGACGCCCATGAACAGTATAATAGGCTTTGCGGAACTTGCGTTGGACACGCGCGAGGGCGGGATTCCATCCAAGATTAAGGATTATCTGAAAAAGATATTGGAAAGCGCGAGGCTGTTTTTCCGCATAATCAACGATATTTTGGACGTGTCAAAGATCGAGTCCGGCAAGATGGAACTGGAGAGCAGGCCTTTCGACCTCCACGATATTTTTTCACGCTGCCAGTCGGTGATACTGCCAAGCGCGATGGGAAAGGGTATTGATTACCGCGTCTATCTGGAGCCGTTGATAGGAATAAACCTAATCGGCGATCCTTTGAGGCTGTATCAGGCGCTTATCAACCTGCTCTCCAACGCCGTCAAGTTTACGGAAGCCGGAAAGGTCAATCTGTCGGCCTTGGTCAGAAAAACGGAGAGTAACCGCGCGACGGTATATTTTGAGGTTAAAGACAGCGGTATCGGCATGGATTTACTGGAGATCGAGAGATTATTCGAGCCGTTTGCCCAAGCCGACTCCAGCACCACCCGCCAATATGGAGGCACGGGGCTCGGGCTTGCGATCACCAAGAATATAGTTGAGCTTATGGGAGGGAAGCTGTCCGTAGAATCCGAGCTCGGCGCCGGCAGTAAATTTAGCTTTGAAATAGAATTTGAAACGGTCGACGATATACTCGATGAACCGGAGGGCGTCGAACCGGAGAGTTGTGAGAAGCCGTTTTTCGAGGGATTGGTGCTCGTTTGCGACGACAATCCCATGAACTGCGAGGTCATTTGCGAGCGTCTCGCGCGCGTCGGCTTGGATTCCGTCGTTGCCGAAAACGGAAAAGTCGCCGCAAGCACGGTGCAGCAGCGCAAGGAAAATGGCGAGCCGCCCTTCGACATTATATTCATGGACATATTCATGCCGGTTATGGACGGGATCGAAGCGGCGTCGGAAATAACCGCGATGAAGACCGGCGCCCCCATAGTGGCGATGACGGCGAACATCATGTCAAGCGAAATACAGAAATATAAATTGCACGGAATGCCCGACTGCCTGGGCAAACCCTTCTCGACCCAGGAACTGTGGAGTATGCTGCTCAAATACCTGCCCCCGTTGAAGACCTCCGAAGCTGAAGATCATGACCGCGAAGAAGCTCTTCAAAAGCGGCTTAGAACAGGATTCGCAAAAAGGAACCAAAACATCTGCGCGGATATAACAGACGCGATCAATTCCGGCGACATTGTGCTTGCTCACAGGTTGGCCCATACGCTGAAAGGCAATGCGGGGCAGATCGGAATGACCGGGCTGCAAGAGGCCGCTCGAACGATTGAGAAATTGCTAAGAGAAGAAACGATACCTGATGAAATGATCATGGAGCGTTTGAGGAACGAGCTGACGCAGGTTCTGGATAAACTAAAGCCGCTGCTCGACGAGCCGGCGCCCGCGCTTCGCCGGATATCCGAAGAACAGGCGAGGGCGTTGTTCGAGAAATTGGAGCCAATGCTAAGGCAAAGAAATGTCGAGTGCGTGGATATGCTCGACGATGTACGCTCCATTCCGGGAGCGGAGGAACTCGCGCGGCAGATAGATGAGTACGATTTCAAAATCGCGTTGCTGACGCTTTCGAAATTGAAGTCGGAATTGGGGATGAGTCACGAATGACCGGGGCCGTGCGCGTATGACTGAGATAGGATATTTCTTCCCGTGGATAGTTCTCGGGTATCTGCTTGGGTCGTGCCCGACGGGATTCATACTCGTGAAGGCGATGCGTGGCGGGGACATCAGGGCTATGGGCTCGGGCAACATCGGCGCTACGAATGTGTCGCGTGTCCTCGGCAGGGGATGGGCAGTCTTCACGGCGGCCTTCGATATGTTTAAGGGCGCGGCGGCGATGCTGATTACGATGCTGTTCGGGCACAACGAGCCCCTCTTGCTCTCCGCGGTCGGCCTCGCCGGAGTGATCGGGCACAACTACCCGATATGGATAAACTTCAGGGGCGGCAGGGGAGTGGCCACATCGTTCGGCGTGATAGCGTTTTTCAATTTTTGGAATCCGCTTCCGGCAATCCTCGGAGGCGTCGTCTGGTTTGCGGTCCGCGAGATAACCTGCATGGTGTCGCCGGCTTCGATGATTGCCCTGGGCGCGTCGGCGGCTTTCATGTTTTTTTTCGCGTTCCCGGACGCGTATTTTATATGCGGGCTATGCCTGTGCGTATTCTCGGTATGGCGGCACAGGGATAATATAAAAAGGATCATCGCGGGCAGCGAGAGCAGGGTGAAACCTTTTTTGATAAAGAGGGGGAAAAAGACGGAAGATTCCTCTTGACTTATTTTGACCTAGCTTTATAATCACCGCAAACGGTATTTTTCGCGATGCTTTCGGGACGCGGCCCAGGGAGTTGGAACGATGAACAGTCTGACCAAGATGATAGGCGACTACATTGTGACGCTGTTCGACGACAGCGAGGAGAGCGAGATTGTTTTGAGCCGAAAGGATTTGGCTCGAAAATTCGGTTGTGTTCCAAGTCAGATAAACTATGTCCTAAGAAGCAGGTTTTCCCCGGAACAGGGTTTCCTTATACAGAGCCAGCGCGGCGGACACGGTTTTATTCGCATCATGCAGCTGCGGTTTGCCGACTGTGACGAATACGCGGAGCATCTGGAAGAACTCGTCGGCGCCGTTATTTCCGAACAGGACGCCCGCCGGCTTCTGGCGAGACTTCAGGAGCGCTGCGTTATCACGCCCCGCGAGCGCCTGCTTGCCGAGGTTGCGTTGCGGAATCAGGACGAGAACGGGCGCACCCTGTTCGACCTTCCCCCCTACAGAAGGGACGCAATGCGGGCGGAACTTCTCAAAAAGATACTGGTCAGCCTCGCCATGTTTTAAGTAAGGAGTTATGGATAATGAACTGCGACAATTGCGGAAAACAGGAAGTGGAAATTCTAATAAAGCAGGTTGTGAATCAACAGATAAAACAACTCAATCTTTGCAAGTCCTGCGCGAGGGAGTTGGGTTTCACCCCGCAGGTGACGCCCAGTATCACTATTTCATTTTCCCTGGTGAACGGCCCGCAGATACAGCGTAAGGGGCGCGGTATCCAGCCGCGAAGGAAAGACCTGCCCTCCGACGCGCTTTCCTGTCCTGATTGCGGCACGAAGTTTTCCTCGTTCCGCGAGGAAGGATTTCTCGGCTGCCCGAAATGTTACGAGGAATTCAGAGCCCCGCTCGGCGCTTACCTTCAAAAGACTCAAGGTTCCGAAAGCCACTGGATAGCGTCCGATATATTCGACGACATCGGCCTTGTAGCCGGTAATGAGAAATTTGGCCGGGAAGAGGCGGGAAACGCGGAGGACATCACCCGATTACGGCTCCAGATGTATGACGCGGTCGCAAGGGAGGACTATGAGCGGGCCGCCGAGCTTCGCGACATGCTGGCTCCCCTCGTGGGGGAATCCAGGAGAAAAAATGATTGAAGACGTTTTCTCAAGCGGCGAGCCCGCGTGGGTCAGAGGGGCTTGCGCCGACTATCAGACGGATCCGGTTGTTCAGTTATCCAGCGTCCGTGTGAGGCGCAACATAGAGGGATTTCCCTTCCCGGCAAGATGCGCCAAATCGCAGCTCTTTGATTCGGCGGCGGAGGCGCTGCGAAGCCTGGGAAAGAGCCCTGTCTGGGAGGACTGCGATTTTCGGCTTATAGACAATCTCGACGACTTATCGAGGCATCTTTTGCTGGAAATGAACATGGTAACGCCCAAACTGATGAAGGGCGGAGCGGGGAGGTTCCTGCTGCGGGACTACGCGGGCAAGACTACCTGCATGATAAACGAGGAAGACCACATATCGATCATTTCAACGTATCCCGGCCTGGATCTAAAATCGGCGCTCAAGACGGTTTCCGATATGGAGCGTTCGCTGAATATAAAGCTGGCGCGCGATGTCGTGCTGGGGTATCTGACCGCCAACCCGGCATACGTCGGAACAGGAACAACCGCTACGGTGATATTGCACCTTCCGGCGCTTGACGCCGCAGGCGACGTTTCGAGAGTTTCAGGTTCACTGCAAAGGGATTGGAACAGCGTCGAACTCGAAAGGTTCCTGCCCTTCGATAACGAAGCGTGCGGCAGCTTTTACGCGCTGTCGAACAGGATAACTCTATCGGTGACGCAGGAGGAGATAGCGCGAAATGTATCGCAAGCCGCCGCCACGCTTGTGTCGCGTGAGCTCTTTTCCCGCCATAAACTAAAATTGTCCTCCGGCGGCGAACTGAATGACAGATTCAGGCGCGCGTGGGAATTGCTGCGGAACGCAAAGAGGCTGACGTTCGCCGAGGCTGTGAACGCTTTTTCGTTCGTAAAGCTGGGGGCGGATATAGGCATACTGCCCAAGATCAACGACAGCGAGTGGCGGCGCATGATTATAAGATGCCAGAGGTACCATATGAGTAAGGGGCGCGACGGCGCGGTAATGGAACAATCGGAAGAGCCGTTCGCGAGAGCGGCGATGTTCAGGCGGTTTATTGATGGTCTCAGTTCCGCGGATAACTGAACGGCCGGCCAAGTGATGAATAAAGGGAGAAAAAAAGATGTGGCAATTTTTTAATGAAAAGGGAAAGAAGGTCGTGCAGCAGGCCCACAAGGAGGCCCTGCGCCTGGGGCATGATGTGATAGGGACGGAACATCTGCTGTTGGGGATACTGGACGACGTGGATATGGTGTGCGCCTCCCTGTTTGAATCTCACGGCGTTCCCCCCGACACGATAAAAGCGCAGTTGGAGGCCATGCTGGAGAAATCGCAGCCGAAGGATAAGATTATCGATCTCCCGCTCTCTCAACGCGCAAAGAGGGTGCTCGATATTTCCATGAGAGAATCCAGAAGCATGGGGGTAAACTACGTGGGGGCCGAGCATATACTGCTCGGGTTGCTCTCGGAGGGAGAGGGGCTTGCCAGTCAGATATTGGGGCACCGTGGTTTTAGCATAGCCAGGCTCCGCAAGGAGATACAGAACATCACCCGCGATTCCGGCGACATACAGTTCGCCGCGGTCGGCGCGTCATCGTTCATCGGAACCCCTAAAAAGAACGACACTTCCAAAACTCCCACATTAAACCAGTTGTGTACCGACCTGTCGGATATGGCGGCTAAAGGGGAACTCGACCCCGTGATAGGCCGCGAGAGAGAGATAGCCCGCATATGCCAGATTTTGACGCGCCGGACGAAAAACAACCCGGTGCTGATAGGCAATCCCGGAGTGGGCAAGACCGCCGTCGTAGAGGGATTGGCCCGCGAGATAGCCGGAGGCGCAATCCCGGACATGCTGAAGGACAAACGGGTCGTTCAGCTCAACGTGACGAACCTCATAGCCGGAACGAAATATCGCGGCGAATTCGAGGAAAGGATGCGCAGAATACTGAAGGAACTGAAAGAATCGAGGAACGTGGTTCTCTTCATAGACGAGATACATACGATAATAGGGGCGGGAGGCGCGGAGGGCGCCGTGGACGCGGCCAATATACTTAAGCCGAGCCTGGCTCGGGGGGACATACAGGTCGTAGGCGCGACCACGCTCGACGAGTTTCGGAAGTATATCGAACGCGACAGCGCGCTTGAGCGCCGCTTTCAGCCCGTGATGGTCGACGAGCCGAGCGAGGAGAACACGTTGATGATACTCCGGGGGCTGCGCGAGAACTACGAGGAGCATCACAGGGTGAGGTATACCGACGACGCCCTTGCCTCCGCCGCCAAGTTGTCGAACCAATATATTTCCGGGCGCTATATGCCGGACAAGGCGATCGATCTGATCGACGAGGCCGCCGCGAGGGTTCGCCTCGACGCCATGCAGATGCCGGACGAACTTAAACAGATGGAGCTCGCGCTTGCCTCGCTTCATAAAGAGAAGGAGGACATGGTGATAGCCCAGGAGTTTGAAAAAGCGGCGGGCCTGAGGGACGACGAACGCAGGCTTACGGAGGAAATTGATAATTGCCGCAAAGCCTGGCAGGATGAGCGTAACTCCCTCACTCCATCCGTCACCATGAACGATATTGCTAATGTCGTCGCTGAATGGACGGGCATTCCCGTCGTTCGCATGACTGAGGAAGAGGCCGGCAGGCTCCGCAGAATGGAAGACGAGATACACCGCCGCATAGTAGGCCAGGACGAGGCGATAGGCGTGGTCTCCCGCGCTATACGAAGGGCGCGCAGCGGCATGAAGGACGCAAAACGCCCGGTGGGCAGCTTCCTTTTCCTGGGCCCTACCGGTGTGGGCAAGACGGAGCTTGCGAGGTCGCTCGCTGAATTTTTATTCGGCAACGAAAACGCGCTTCTCCGTTTCGACATGAGCGAATACATGGAACGGCACGAAGTAGCTAAATTGATTGGCGCGCCGCCCGGATATGTCGGGTATGAAAATGGCGGCAAAATGACGGACATCGTGCGCAGAAAACCATTCTCGGTGATCCTTTTCGACGAGATTGAAAAGGCCCATCCCGACATATTTAACCTCCTGCTGCAAATTCTAGAGGACGGGCAGATCACCGACGCCCACGGTCACAAGGTCGATTTCAAGAACAGCGTAATCATAATGACCAGCAACATAGGCGCCGCGAATATCATAAAGGGGCAATCCCTCGGTTTCGCGTCCGGCAGCGACGACTCCGGCAGAAACGCGGATTGGGAGAGGATGAAGGGCGGCATAATGGACGCCGTGAAAAAGACTTTCAAGCCCGAGTTTCTGAACAGGATCGACGACATAGTTGTTTTTAAGGCCCTCGATAAGGACGAACTGATGCGGATAACGAGGGTGATGTTGAGCGACGTGGTGAAGCGCGCCGCGGATCAGGAGGTCGAGCTTTCAGTGGACGACGAGGCGTGCCGTCTGCTCCTTGACAGGGGTTTTGACCCGAAGTATGGGGCGCGTCCGCTGAGAAGGACAATACAGAGGATGGTCGAGGACAAGCTTGCCGATATGCTGCTTGAGGGAGCCCTTTCGCCCGGCGATCACATCTCGCTGGGAAAGGGCAGGAAGGCCGAGGCGGAAAGCGAGAACGCGGACGCGTCCGACGAATACGAATTGCGTTTTATAAAAGAGGAAACTATCGCGAATTAGGAAGTGGCATCATGTTAAATGATCTCCGTAAACCGCGCGTAATCGCGCGTTTGTGCAGGGCGCTCGCCCTTGAGGCGGTTTCGTCGGACGAGGCGCGCGATTTGATATACGCCGCCGCCGCCGAGATGGTCGCGGAGGCGGAGCGCTTCTCGATGAGAGGCGACCTTTGGGAGTTGTTTTTCGCCATCGCCGTCGTGCTTGACGAAAATCCGTTGTGCCGGGTTTATGAACGGAGACCGGCGCAGGGCGATCTTTTCAGGATACTTGGGCGCGATCTGTGGAGCATACGCTGCCGCGTCAAAGCCGTGAAGGATATGATAGCCGAGGATGATGGATTCGAGCCGCTTCGGGTGTTGAATGATTTTTCTCCGCGAAACGAGGCGGGCTTCACGCGGCGAAAAAATTCTTACGGCGATGTTTCGCTGCTCGCGTCGCGATTTGCGGCGTCGGCCTCCCCGGACGATATGGCCTCGGCCCTCGGAGACTTTTGCGAAAAGCGGGGCGCGGGGCAATTCGCGCTCGACACAGCCTTCACATGGGACTCCCCTTCAAAGTCGCTCGTTCCCGTGGACGATACGGACCCTCAGACGTTAAGCTCGCTGATCGGATACGAATCCCAGAAGGCGGAGCTTCTGGCAAACACCGAGTCGTTTTTGCAAGGCAATCCTTCCAACAATGTCCTGCTTTTCGGCGACAGCGGCACGGGCAAATCCTCGTCCGTAAGGGCGCTGCTGAACGAGCCCGGTTTTGCGGGGCGCGGCCTGCGAATGATAGAACTGCGGCACGATCAGTCGGGCGATATTCCCGACATCCTGAGAACGATCAGGGAGCGCAACTACAGGTTCATCCTGTTCATGGACGACCTCTCGTTCGAGGAATTCGAGGTTGGGTACAAGCACTTGAAGGCCCTCATCGAGGGCGGGCTGGAGCGTAAACCCGACAACACGATAATATATGCCACCTCAAACAGGAGAAAAATTATCAGGGAAGTATGGAAGGACAGGGCGGCAGCGTCCGACGACGTTCACGGCCGCGACACTATGCAGGAGAAACGCTCGCTCGCCGATCGTTTCGGCTTGACCATATGGTATCCTTCCGTGAGTAAGGATGAATATCTGTCCATCGTGCGGGCGGTGGCGGAGGAGATGGGCCTGGATGCCGGCGGCCCGGATATGGAAACGCTCGCCATGCGCTGGGAGCTTGAGCATGGATTTACCGGCAGGGCGGCGAGGCAGTTCGTGTGTCATATGCTTCAGCGAAAGGCGAGATAAATATGATAAAAAGCTATTCCGCCATGATCGAAAAAATATCCTGCCTGCGGGGCAGCACGATGAGCGTTGCGGTCGCGCAGGACAAAGATATTCTGGAGGCGGTCTACAAAGCCTCCGCCGTAGCGCGCGTCCAGCCGATACTCTTCGGCGACGCGCGGGAGATAGACAGGCTCAAGAATGAGATCGGCTACACCGGCGAATGCAAGACGATCGACGAGCCGGACGACCTCGCCGCGACGAAGGCGGCCGTGAGGAGCGTCCATAACGGCGAGGCGGACGTTCTGATGAAGGGCCTCGTAAACACGAGCGATTATCTGCGGGCCGTCTTAAACAAGGATGAAGGGCTTCGCTCGGGCAAGATGCTGAGTCATCTCGCCGCCTTCGAGATACCCGGACGCGGCAGGATGCTCTTCCTCTCGGACGGAGGTTTTAACATAGCCCCGGACCTCGACGAGAAGATGGAGATTTTGAAGAACGCCCTCGGCGCGATGCGAAGGATGGGATACGAACGCCCCAATGTGGCGGTCGTCACCGCCAACGAGCAGGTGAATGAAAAGGCGATAGCGACCGTGCACGCGGACGCCATCGCGAAGGCCGCCTCGTCGGGGGAGTTCGGGGAGTGCGTCGTGGAGGGGCCGATAGCGTTCGACGTGGCAATATCGAAGGAAGCGGCGCACCACAAGCGCATCGACAGCAAAATCTCCGGCTGCGTCGACCTGATCCTCGTCCCGACGATCGAGGTCGGAAACGTGCTTGGCAAGTGCCTCTCAATTCTGGTCGGGGCGAAAATGGCTGGCGTGGTGCTCGGCGCGTCGGCTCCGGTCGTGCTCACATCCCGTTCTGAGGACGCGGAAAGCAAGCTTAACTCGATACTGCTCGCGGCCTCCTGCCTGTAACGATACTACCTGAATAACCCGAGGATATTCTGCGGCGCCATGTTCGCCTGGCCGAGCATGGATGTTCCGATCTGAGAGAGAATATTGAGCTTTGTGAAGCTCATCATCTCTTTCGACATGTCGGCGTCGCGGATGCGGCTTTCGGAGTCGGTCAGGTTCGTACCGGCGGTCGTCAGGTTGTTGATGGCGTGCTCCAGCCTGTTTATCTGCGCCCCGATTATCGCCCTTTGAGTCGAAACCTTTCGCAGCGCGTTGTCGAGCCTGGTGATACTCCGTGAGGCCGCTTCCCGGCTTCTGACGTCGATGTTTTCTATACCGAGGGCCTTTGCCGTCATCGCGCCGAGGGACAACATCATCTTCTCGCCCTCGTTCGCGCCCACCTGGAGCGTCGCGGCGTTGTCCGCCAAATGGACGAACCGGCTGAAATTTTTCTCTATATCGACGACGAAAGTTCCCCTCGCCGCGTTGTACTTCGAGTGCAGTAGCCCGATATTGCTCGATATGTCGAGAGCCACCTCGTCGGCGATCAGGCCGTATATCCGGGTTCCCGTGTGGATCTTGTCCGTTTTGATAAGATTCCCGGAGTGCGCGTCCGTCACGGTCACGCCGAACACGGTTTCTTTCGCGTCCTGTATTGTGGCGAACGACAGCGCCTTCAGCAGGCTCTCGCTGCCGTAGAATTTTAACGTCCCTTCGTTGCCGGCGAGCACGGAGTGAGCCAGCAACGTGCCGGCGACCGATTCGTTCGAGCTACGGCCGGGGACCGTGTTTATGAACTGGATTATCTTGTGCATGTCCTTAGCGTCCATCATGTACGGATTATAGTCGGGATGGTAGGTGTCGTTCTGGCCGCGCATCACGCCGTCGTATTGCATCAGCAGGTCGAGCCATATCCTCTGTGACATGTACTCCGCCAGCTTTCCGAGCTCTATCCCGCCGCCGATGGTGATTTTTGTCTCCTTGTCGCCCTGGCGGATCGTAAGCGCCTCGTTGTTGTTCGCAAGTATGAACCGCCCGTTCGCGTCCCAGAATTGCGCTATGTCCTCCATCTTGCTGTAATAATGAGCTCTTCCGGCGTCCATCCCGCGTTTGTAAAACACGTCGAACAGCGCCGCATCCCTCGCCACGCCGTTGGGGTTTGGATCGGGAGCGGGGGTACGCGGCACGTAATTCCCGAACGACAGTGATAATGTCCCGTCCATGACCTGATCCTTAGACCAGTTGGAACTTGCCGGCTTTATCATGTTATTTGTAAGCTGATATATGCGGAGATCGGTCGTGCCGTTGTCGAGAACTCCGTCCCTGAAGCGGTACGATAAGGGGACGGTGGTGCCGCGCTGATCCGAAAATATTGTAAGCTCGTCCACATCGCCGTCCCCAGTGTCACCAGGTCCGTGTCCGCTCGCTGTGAGCGCGAGGGTGAACCGGTCGCCTGCGCTCCAGTTCGAGCTATCGGACAGCGTGAACTCGTCGAGGACCAGGCCCCCGCGTATCTGGTCGGCAAAGAGCACGATCGGCATGGGCTCATAGGGAGGATTGCTCGGCGGGATCACGGTGCTGTCTTTGATCGTGTTGGGGCCGCCGTTCACCCTGAACTCTTCATTAACGGCAAACGTGTAATTTCCGTCGATGTCCATTATATGCGCCTGTATCCGGAAGGTGATGACGTTGTTGATGACGTTGATCACCTCGAATATCAGCGAGGCGTTGTAGGGGTTGTATTCTAAATCGGCCAAAATTCCGTCCTTGGGCACAAATCCATTTGCGTTAGGCTCGTACATGTAATCGGAATAACTTATCGCCATTACGTAATCGGTGACGCGCTTTGTCGCGTCGTTCTCCATACTCTGAAAATACGCGCTCGATACGAGGGCGCTCGCGACAGGCTCGGTCTTGCCCTGAGTGTTGACCTCCGCCGTTATCCAATACGACGGGGCGCCGGTAGAGGGGGCCGGCGTCACGGTCGGATCGTAAACGCCTCCGTTCGATGCAAATCCCGGGCTGGCTGGCGGATCGAGCGGGCCTTTGCCTTCGTTGGCGTCAAGCGCGAAAGTTCCATCGTAATAGTGTATCCCGGCGAAATCCCCGCCTCCCGCGAGGGTGTTCACCACGAAGTCGCCGATCTGGAGAGTTTGTGTCGTTATACTTCCCGACTGAAATCTGTATTGCGTCACGCTGCTTTCGTCCGCGCTCACGCGCAGGTCTGCGTACTGGATGATATTTTGGTTGCTCCGGAACTCGCCGCTGGTTCCGTACTCGTCATCCTCGTCCAATTTAGCGGCCGCCGCCGTGTTCACCACAAATTTATCCCCGGCGGTAAGACGAGATATATCTATATTGAAATTGGTGAAATGCACGGTATGATCATAATCGACGCCGTCAATGGTGATGGTGATGCCGATCTCAAGTGGCCCGCCACTGAGGTCTGCGGCAGGAATAAGATGCGGATCGTCGATGCCGACGGGGGTTATCTCATTACCCTGTCTGTCATATCCCCTGTAGATCACCGCGAAATTTCCGTCGGCCAGATACGTGAACATGAAGGTCATGTTAAAGTCGTTCTGCTTGTTTATCTGGATGGCATTGGAACCCACGAAGACTTGGTTCGCGGTGGTGTTGGCGAAGTAGTACGTGGTATCGTCTCCGAAATACGCCTGCGCGTACCACGCGTGACTGTTGTTTGAACCGCCCATGCCCCACTGGCTCAGGCTACCGGCATCCACGCGCTCGCCGTATTGGAACTCGGCGTCCTTTATCTCGCCAAAGCCTATATTATGGTTGAATTGTTCACGCCCTCCCGCGCCGTAATTATTTTGCAGCATCTGAAACAACTGAGCGTTGTCGCTGCCATTCAATGCGTCGGCGGTGAAGGCGTAAGTCATCGTATAAGTGCCGCCCGTATGAGAGCCCTCCGAATCGTCATCGTATAAATTGACCGTAATCAGGTCGGCTTGGCCGGACACCGCGGCTTGAGTGACCGTCATCCACGAGTCGCCGGAACGGAATAGGGAGTCGGACGTGTCTCCGTCACTCAATTTAAAATCCGTGAACATATTATCAAAAGGTCTATAGATAGGGTTGGGTTGCGCTTGTATCGCTAGGTTTAAAATATGTTCATTTCCATAGCCGAATGCACCGGTGCCTTCGAATTCCTCCCAGAGGCGCACGTTCGGAATACTGCCGTTCGCCCTCGTCCCGTCAATGAAATTTCCATCCCATATGACGTTCATCGTTACGCTGTCCCTGTATTGCACTTGGGCGGAAGGTTGAGCGGGATTAGGCACAGGCGGAACAGCGCCGGTATTAAGCAAAGCCTGGTTGTCGAAAAGCTGAGGGCCGATAGTGTCGTCAAAGTCCACATGGTTTATCGTTACCCCACTGTAATTTATGTAGTAAGTATGACCGGACGTAAGACCATTAGGGTTGCCGGACGGGAGGATAATATCTCCCGGATCAATAGGATCGAGGATAATTGTATTTTGGGGCAGAACAACAACGCCTGTGGTGGGCACATGCGCGCCGCCGGGCAGCTTGGTGAGCAGAGTAGCGTACAGTGGATTTGTAGCAAAACTATCGCGCGTGATAATGTAATTACCGACCTCGATTGTGGTGCCGGCTGGCGGGGTGTATGCTGCCGCTCCTCTCAAATCAATTATACTGCCGTTAGGGATATAATTAACAGTTGACACGATAGTAGCAATGCCGCCGACGTCGACGATTCTGGTATCTGGGGGCTGTTGTAGGTCATCGAACAGAGCAGTATAGCTGCCTGGGAATGGGGTAGGCAAGGTAATTTTAGCCTCGTCTTGGATAATAGTATTACTCGCTTGGATAATAAGACTACTTTCAGTGCCATCGAAAAACTCAACAATACTGGCGCCTGGGGGGATCAGAAAAGGCTCCAGCAAGGCGAGTTCCGTGGAGGTGAGGTTGCGACCCAGAGTAATCGTGCTGTTAGTCCCTGCCTCGGTATAGGTAATGTCAAAGCTTGCGCCGCCGCCGCCGGGACTCACAAATTCTTCCAGATCACTGCGCTGCGCAGCATCCAAACCCGACAGGACGATATCAACACCTGCAACAATAACACTTGTATCTCGCACGGTGGTAGTAGTAGTATCTAAATGGTCAATTACGGTGCCGGAGTATTGGCTCAGGATGTTGCTGATAGCGGCATACTGACCCGTGAGTCCGCTTGATACGTTAATAAAAGGATTCGAGGCACTGATAATAGTATTGGGTGGTACCCTGAAAATTTCAGTAACGCCATCGGGCTCGTAAATAACAGCGCCCACAGGCAGACCGGCGAGCAGATTAGAGGTCGAGGCGCCGGGCAGACGAATACTGCCGTCTTGCATGATAATAAAACCATTATTCAGACTCGTATCCGTCAGTCGAATAATAGCGCTGGGCGGCGGCGGCGTAGTAATATAGGATGGGACACTTTCATCCTTGAAAACCCCGGGATCGCTAAAAGCGGCAGGATCAATCCCAAATTCAAACCTGAATTCACCGGGGCTTATTTCAACATAATTTACCTGAATGCTGTCTGTGAAATCAGTAGCTCCTGAGGAAGGCGCATCGGTAAGCTTACTTTGCAATTCAGCCGCCAAGAGCCCTTTTATTGTATCTATAAAACCAAAATCATTATCGAGGTATATGCCGTCTAAATCAATTTCCAACGTAACCGAAGCGTCTACATGCTCTCGCCTCAGCCCGACTACGTTGCCGCCGATGTCTTCAACATCTACAAATGTTACCATTGTTCTTTCTATAACTATTTCAATCGTTCCGGTCAGGGTGTCGCGTTCGTTAACGCCGGTCACTTCGTAGCGGGTGACCACGTTTGCCGTCAAGTTTGCATCTATTCCGATTTCCACACTCGCCGGCCCGCTGTCGCTGGTTATTGTCACATTACTGCCATTCGTACCATAAGTACCGGTATTACCGGCAATTTGAATAAGCTCGTCGTCCCCATATTTTTGCGTATTGCCGATAGTTCCGGGCACATCAGCCGTGATCTCAAACACCGCGTCAAAATTCCTATAGCCCGCGCCGCGTGAACTCAGGTTCACATCCTCTACTATACCGTCATTATAAGCGTCCGTGAACTCGGCCATCATCGGGACGTTTTCCGCGAGCTGCGTGTAGTATTCCCCGCTCGCGAGCGACACGTGCGGCGCAGCGGTCGCCTCAAGCGACGCGCCGACTATCGCTGGGTCGTCACCAGCGCCGCCGGTCGAGCTGTGATAACTCACGCCGCCGAATGCGTGGTCCCTTGCCTCGATGCGGTAGGAGCCCTCCACCATGTTCAGCGCGGACAGGCCGTTGAGCCCCGATGTGCCGTCGTAAACGATGTTGCTTGCGAGTGTGCCGTGTTTCAGGTACATGATGTTGCTCTTCTGCACGTTCTCCGTCCCCGCCTGGAGGGTGTTGAATGAAATCTTATAATTGCCGGCGGCCGACGCCTTCTCCCCGAAAGCAACGCCGCTCGCGGACGGCGTTCCGCTCACTATCACGGATATGTCGCGGGTGGACGTGCTCCACAGTATCGCCGCGTCGCCGTTCAATATGCGCTTCTTGTTGAATTGGGTATAGTTTGCTATATCGTTGATCTGTTTGGTGAGTTCGTCTACCTCTAGCTGGATGTAAGAACGGTCTTCCGAAGTCAGCACGTCGTTCGCGGCCTGAACGGACAGCTCCCTTACTCGCTGTATGATCGAGTGGATTTCGTTCAGCGCGCCGTCCGCCGTTTGTAGGAGGGACATGCCGTCCTGCGCGTTCCGCGCGGCCTGGTCGAGCCCGCGGATCTGCGCGCGCATCTTCTCGCTGATGGCCAAGCCGGCGGCGTCGTCGGCGGCGCTGTTGATGCGCAACCCGGTGGAGAGTCTACGAATTGAATTCTGCAGAACGGAATTTGTGGACGTAAGCGCGTTATAGGATAGAAGTGCAGGGACATTTGTATTGATTATCACTCTACACAACCTCCTTGTCGTGTTAAGTGCGCCTTTTCCGGCGGCCATCCTTAGCCGCAGAACCCATCTATTTTTTACACAGGTCTATCATAACCGCTTTTTTTCAGTTGTCAATAGAAAAAATTTAACTGTTTTTTATGGCATCAACCGCCGTCAACGACCGGCAGTATTTCAATTTTGTCGCCCGGCAGAAGCTTTGTATCCAGCCCTCCGGTCGTCATTATCCCCTTGCCGTTGACGAGGAAAAAGCAAGTATTGCCGCCGAGCAAAAAGCCCTTAAAGGCCTCGCCGAAAAGACAGCCGAGTTCATCGGCCAACTCGCGGACGCTTGAAGCCCTTTTGGGCTCAAACGTTTTTTCGCCGCCCGTATACGCAAGCGCGTTGCAATAAAAATTTACCGTCAATGTCAAATTTCCTCTCTAAGCAGCGCGTCGGTCTTTTCCGTATATTTCCACACCATCCTATACGCTGTTTCCTCATCCAGCACGCCATTCATACTCGGCGTTTCGAAGAAGCGTTTAGGCAGCTTGACGCCCTTTTGCTGAAAACCCAGCGAGTCCTTGATTTGCAGCTTAAGCTGATAAATGCGCTTGCCGATGTCGGCAAGGTCGTCGCCCGTAAGCGACCAGCCTATGGAGTTAAGCGCGTCGAGAATCGTCTGCCGGTCATAAATCTTGCGGGCGAACAAACACATCACAAGTGAGTTTGTCACGCAGCGTTCGCATTCCTCAGCGAACAGCTTATCCACAAGCACGTCTTCGTCAAATTCTTTCGCGGTTTGGTCCACGCTGTAGCCGCCATTGCATAAATGCGAATGACGCGCGCCGACGACCGCGCCGACCAGCGCGCCGTATCCCGTATGATACCCGCCCATCTCATTGCCCGCGATCTGCATGGCAAAACCCTCGCCGCCATACTTGGACGACGCGTAACGGCTTCCCTTGCCGAGTATGCGATAGAATTTATTCACGCCCTTGGCCAGGTGTTCGATTGCCTCGATATATCCCTCCGAATCGCCGAACCGCAAGTCTGTCAGAGTCTCTTCTTTTGAGATAAAGCCGCGCTCCAGCGCCTCTGTCGCCCAGCCCAGGCATACGCCTGTGCTCATGGCGTCCAGCCCGCTTTCTTCAACTACGTCGATGATGGCGATAATCTCATCCGTGCTTTTTACTTCGAGGAACGTGCCGAGGGCGAATATCAGTTCGTAATCATAAGCGACGCTTATCGCTTCATATTCATGCCCCTTGTCAAATTCGCGGCGATACATACCGATATGGATGCAGCCCACCGGGCACCCCACGCAGGCCATTTTACGCACCAGATTCCTTTGCGCGAAAGCCTCTCCGCTGACATCCTCAGCATACTCAAACGTACCCGATTGAAGATTTCTCGTCGGCAGCGCGCCGGCCTTGTTCAGCGGAAGAATATTGATCGGCGTTCCGGCGTCGTGGTACTTTGCCATGTTGTCGGTCGAGGTGCATTTTTTATATATATCCTGATAGACCTTGAAATATTTCTTCTGATCTGAGATCGGAATCGAGCGGTCGCCGTAAACCAGGATAGACTTCAAGTTCTTGTTGCCCAGGCACGCGCCGAGCCCCATACGTCCGAAATGACGATACGTATCCACGGTCACGTTGGCGAACGCGACGCCGTTTTCACCCGCCGGCCCTATGCTGAGAATGGAACGCTTCCCTACCGAACGCCCGCCCACATGCTCGCGGTCGCGAACGTTACGGACCGTCTCGCTGACGGAGAGCGTCCACATCGCGCGCGCGTCGCGCAGATTTACATCGTTTTCCGAAACGGTCAGATAGCTGTGTTCTTTCGCTTTGCCGGTTATCACCAGAGCGTCGTATCCGGCCATCAGCATCGACATCGCCAATCGTCCGCCCGCGTAGCTTTCGCCCAACTCGCCCGTAAGCGGCGATACAAACATCGCGACCGTTTTCGTCAGCACGGGGAAGATATAAGCCCCCGCGCCAATGGCGAACACGATCGGCTGTTCGGGCGAGGTGAGGTCTGAATCCGGCGTGAGATTTTCCTGCAGCAGCTTGGCCGCGATGCCGACGCCGCCAAGATATTCCATGAGGTCTTCGCGCTGCTCAATGCGCACTTTTTCCGTCTCAAGATCGATGTAGAGCACCCTTATATATTTTTCGTTAAGCATTCGCCGCAACCTCCTTTTGCTCGACCATCTGAAGGCACTCATGGGGGCAGAAACGAGCGCATACGCCGCAATGACGGCAGATTATCGGTTTTTTTGTCTCCTCGTCAAAATTCACCGCGCGCATAATGCAAGCCGTTTCGCATTTGCGGCAGCCTATGCACTTCTCGTCGTGAACCTTTACCCCGCCGCCGGGACGTTTCTCCAGAGCGCTGCTCGGGCAGACCTCCATACAGGCGGGCTTGCCGCAGCCGAGACATACGATGGCTATGTAATTGCTCGACATTCCCCCGACCGTGCGCACCTTGACGGCGCTCTTGATAAGCGAATGGTTTTTTTGATTCACCGTTGAGCAGACGGTCATACACGTAAAACATCCGAGGCATTTGTTCATATCTTTGGGTTGAAGTATTTTAGGCATATTTGGCATGTTTGCCTCCCGCACAAATTTAATTATTAATGTATTTTGATTATAATCAGAAGGAATGACGATCGTCAACATAACGAAGCGTTCGAGCGTTCATAGAAAAAAATTCGATACGGCAGTCTTCTCATGTATGTTATATAATTTTTATGGATTCCGCAAAATACTCTTGTACAGGAGGCATGATGATGAAAGAAATCATGACGGGCAACGAGGCGATCGCCAGAGGCGCCTGGGAAGGAGGGTGTCACGTAGCGGCCGCTTATCCGGGGACCCCGTCGTCGGAGATACTTGCGAACGTCGCGGCTTACAAGGAGATCGACTCCGAGTGGTCGACGAACGAGAAGGTGGCGGTGGAAATAGCGAGCGGGGCTTCCCTTGGCGGGGCGCGCGCTATGTCCGCTATGAAGCACGTCGGGCTGAATGTGGCGGCCGACCCTGTTTTCACCATGTCGTACATAGGCGTGAACGGCGGATTGGTGATCGTCGCCGCCGATGATCCGGGATTTTTCAGCTCCCAGAACGAACAGGACAGCCGCTGGTACGCGCCGCACGCGAAAGTCCCCATGCTGGAGCCCTCCGACAGCCAGGAGTGCCTGGACTTCATGAGGGACGCGTTCGGCCTGTCCGAGCGGTTCGACGTCCTGTTCCTGCTTCGCGTCACCACCAGGATATGTCACAGCAAAACGATCGTGGAGCTGGGGGACCGCCAAGAGGTTCCGGTGAAACCCTACGTCCGCGACACGGGTAAGACTGTGATGACGCCGGCGTCCGCGAAGCCGAGAAGATACAAGATAGAAGAGCGCGAGGCGGCGCTGCTGGAGTTCTCGAACAACTGCAAGTACAACCGCGTCGAGTGGGGCGCGTCGCGAAAAATCGGGATAATAACGAGCGGCGTCTCCTATCAGCACGCGCGCGAAGCCTTCGAGGACATGGAAGGCGAAGTGTCGTTCCTGAAACTCGGCTTCACTTATCCGCTGCCCGATGAGCTCATCAGGAACTTCGCCTCCGGGGTCGAGACGCTTTATATCGTGGAGGAGAACGAGCCTTACATAGAAAATTTCGTTAAGCAGCTCGGCATAGCGTGCAAAGGCCGTGAGCTTCTTCCCGCCGTCGACGAATTGAACGCCGGCATCGTGAAGCGCGCGCTGAGGGGCGTGGCTCTTTCCGCGTCGCACAGGATAGACGTGGTTCCTCCGCCGAGGCCGCCGGTGCTCTGCGCCGGTTGTTCGCACAGGGGGATAGCGTTCGCCCTCTCCAAGTACAAGGATATAGTTGTGAGCGGCGATATAGGCTGTTACACGCTGGCGATGAACCCGCCGCTTTCCGTCACGGATTCCGTGATATGTATGGGAGCGTCCGTATCCGCCGGGATCGGATTCAGCAAAGCCTTCGCCATAGCGGGCGACGCGCCGGAGGGCAAAAAAATAAACAAGGTGTTCGGCTTCATAGGCGACTCGACCTTCTATCATTCCGGCATCACCGGGCTCATCGACGCGGTGGTGAACAAGAGCAGCCTGGCGCTCTGCATCCTGGACAACAGCACGACCGCGATGACCGGCCATCAGGAGAATCCCGGCACCGGGAGGACACTTGCCGGGGAGGAGACGCAGAGGGTGGACCTCGCCGCCCTGTGCGTCGCTTGCGGCGTGAAGCCCGAAAACGTGCGTAACGTCGATCCTTACGACAACAAGGAGATGGAGAGGGCAATAAAGGACGCCTATAACTGCAGGGAGATATTCGTGGTCATAACAAAGAGGCCGTGCGTCCTGTTAAAGGACGTCCAGCGCCGGAGGGCAAATGTACACTGCGAAATCGACCAGGCTCTTTGCATAAAATGCAAGAGCTGTATGAGGATCGGCTGTCCCGCTATATCGTTTCGGGACGGCCGGGTGGAAATAGAGCGCTCAACCTGTGTCGCTTGCATGATCTGCGCGCAGATTTGTCCGAAAAAAGCAATTTCGCAGGTAGGTGAGTTGGATGACTGAGAAAATCGAAACGACAAAGGGCATTTTGCTGGTGGGGGTAGGCGGACAGGGAACGATACTCGCGTCCAAGGTTCTTTCCGAGGGCCTGATGCGCACCGGTTACGACGTCAAGATGTCGGAAATACACGGAATGTCCCAGCGAGGCGGCAGCGTGACGACCCACGTGAGGTTCGGAAACAAGGTGTATTCTCCTATAATCAACGAGGGCGAGGCGGACATTCTGGTGTCGTTCGAGAGGGTGGAAGCGGTCCGCTGGCTCGCGTATCTAAAGCCCGGCGGCACGCTCGTTGTGAACGAATACGAGATACATCCCCTCTCCGTCCTGACCGGGGCGCACAAATATCCGGACGATATTTTGGATAAGTTCAAGGCCGCCGTGCCCGGCATGATTTCCTTCGACGCGGGGCGCATAGCGGCGGACTTAGGCAGCGTCAAGGCGCAGAATATCGTCATGGTGGGGGCGTTGGTGAAGGGAATGAAACTGGACGGCATCGACTGGCTCTCGGTGCTGAAAGAACTCGTGCCGCCCAAGATGTATGACTTGAACGCGAAGGCGTTCGAGGCAGGCTTGGCGCAGTTGTAAAAAAAGACCTTGGGGCTCTGCCCCAAACCCCGCCGGGGGACGCAACCCCCCGGGCCCCTTTAAGGGGTTCCAAGGGGCTGCGCCCCTTGGCGGGGTTGGGCAGAGCCCGAGGTTTTATTTTTGGGGGTGTTTTAAGATGGAATATTCAAATGAGATGATGGAATCCCCGCTGGAAAAGATCGATCCCGAGATAAACAAGCTTATCGCCGGCGAGCTGGAGCGCCAGAGGACGCACATAGAGCTGATCGCCTCGGAAAATTTCGTGCCGCGCGCCATCATGGAGGCCCAGGGCTCTATACTCACCAACAAGTACGCCGAGGGCTATCCGCATAAGAAATACTACGGCGGCTGCAAGTACGTCGAGGAGATCGAAGAGATCGCGATCGGGCGCGCGAAGAGCCTGTTCGGCGCGGAGCACGCCAATGTCCAGCCCCATTCGGGCACCACCGCGAATCAGGGGGCGTACTTTGCCGTGATGAAGCCGGGCGACACGATGCTCGCGATGAAGCTGGACCAGGGGGGGCATCTATCGCACGGGCACCCGCTCAACTTCACGGGAAAGATTTACAACATCGTGTCATACGGCGTGGACCGCGACAGCGAGACGATAGACTATGGCGAAGTCGCGCGCATCGCGCGCGAGTCGCGCCCTAAGGTCATCGTCGCGGGAGCGAGCGCGTACACGAGGGCTATAGATTTTGCCCGTTTCCGCGAGATAGCGGACGAGACCGGAGCGATACTGATAACCGACATGGCCCACATCGCCGGGCTCGTCGCCGGAGGCGCGCACGGGAACCCGACGCCGCATTCGCACTTTGTGACCTCGACGACGCACAAGAGCCTTCGCGGCCCCCGAGGAGCATTCATACTCTGCACGAACGAATACGCCGCCGAGCTCGACCGGACGGTGTTCCCCGGAATACAGGGCGGCCCTTTCGTACACGTGATAGCGGCCAAGGCCCTCTGCTTCAAACTTGCCGCGACACCCGAGTTCAGGGAATACGCGAGCCGGGTCGTGAAAAACACGGCGGAGTTGGCGAGAGCCCTCAAGGAGCGGGGCTTCCGCCTCGTATCGGGCGGCACCGACAACCACATGATGCTTGTCGACCTGAGGGCGAAGAAGATCACGGGCAAGGCCGCCGAGAGGGTGCTTGAGGACGCGGGCATCACCGCGAACAAGAACGCGATTCCTTTCGACCCCGAGAAGCCGATGGTGACGAGCGGCCTGCGCCTCGGCGCCGCCGCGGTCACTTCGCGGGGCATGGGGGAGGAAGAGATGCGCGTCATCGCCGAAGGCATAGACGAAGCGCTCTCGGCCCCGGAGGACGCGGCCGTGATAAAGCGCGTGCGCGCGCGCATGGCGGAATTGAGTTCCGCCTTTCCCCTTTACGGGACTTTGTAAGGCGTAATGGACAAGAATTCGCGGGAAGCGGCCCTCGAAAAAAATTTCGAGGACTGGGTTGCCTATTTCGGCACGGTGGGGGAGCCGTCATACCGGGCGGCGCAGATCTGCGCGTGGCTTTGGAAGCGCGGCGTCACGGACGTTATGGCGATGACCGACTTCGGGAAAAATTTGCGGGAGAGATTGAGCGAGTCCCTGGATTTTTCATTTCCGGAGATGGTGAAATCGGACAAGTCCTCCGACGGGACGAAAAAATTCCTGATAAAGATGAGCGACGGGGCATCGGTCGAGGCGGCGCTTCTGAAGATGGGATCAAGGCTTTCGGCCTGCGTCTCCACACAGGCCGGGTGCCCCGTCGGGTGTCCGTTCTGCGCGTCCGGCGGCGATTTCGAGCGTAACCTGACCGCGGGGGAGATAGCGTATCAGTTTGTTTTGATGGAACGCGCGGCGGGCCGCGAGATCGGCAGCGTCGTATTGATGGGAATGGGCGAGCCGTTTCTCAATACCGGCGCGACGCTCGGCGCGATACGTATACTCAACTCGCCCAAAATGCGCGGGCTCGGCATCCGTCACATAACTGTCTCGACCGCCGGCATAGTGCCCGGCATAGAGGCGTTTACAGCGAGCGGCCTCGGAGCGCGCCTTGCCGTCTCGCTCCACGCCGCGAGGGACGAACTTCGCGGCAAACTTGTCCCGTGCAACCTGAACTGGCCGCTGAGGGAGCTCATGGCTTCCCTGCGGGAGTATCAGAGGGTCACGGGCGACAGGGTGACGATAGAGTACGCGCTGTTCAAAGGGATCAACGACTCCGTTGAGGACGCGCGGGAACTCGCGCGCCTGCTGCGCGGCCTTCATTCCTTCGTGAACCTGATACCGGGCAACAAAAACGCCGGCGGATATGAGCGCGCCGCGCCCGAGAACATCCTGCGATTCCAGAGCGTTTTGAAATCCGCCGGTTTCGAGTCGGAGATTAGGGCCGAGCGCGGCGGCGAGATCAACGCGGCCTGCGGCCAGTTGAGGGCTTAGCATGAAAGAAAGCGCGCGGGGCGCTTGGGTTATATTCTTTGCGTATGTTTTTTGGGGGGTTATGCCTGTTTATTGGAAGGCCCTGGCATCGGTAAACTCCGCTGAGATACTCGCGCACCGGATTGTCTGGTCGTGCGTGTTTTCGCTCTTCCTGGCGGCGGCGCGGCACAGGATTTCGGACGTAATTTCGCTGTTGCGCTCGAACAGGCGCGCTGTGCTGCTGCTTGCGCTTTCGGGCGTCGTCATGACCGCCAACTGGGGTATATACGTGTGGGCGGTCAACGACGGCAGGATACTCGAAGGCAGTCTCGGCTACTTCATAAACCCCCTCGTCAGCATGTTGTTCGGCGCTGTTATCTTTAAGGAAAGGCTCAACAAAATCCAGTGGCTGGCAATAGGAATCGCGGCGGCCGGAGTCTGTTCCGAGGTCGTGGCGCTCGGATATTTGCCTCTCGTCTCACTCGGCCTTGCTTTTTCGTTCGGCGCTTACGGCCTTTTGAAGAAAATTTCGGCTGTCGAACCCCTTGTCGGTTTTACCGTCGAAACGTTGTTACTGACGCCGTTCTTTCTGGCATGGCTCATCTGGCGGCAATACTCCGGAGCCGCGCATTTTTCACACGGAGCCTGGACGACGCTCCTGCTCGCCGGAACTGGGATAGTGACATCCGCCCCGCTCATAGCGTTCGCGTGGGGCGTGAAAAGAAGCCCCATGATCACCGTGGGCATCATCCAATACACATCTCCCATCCTGATATTTATTACCGGCGCCGTGGTGTATAACGAGCCTGTATCGTCCGTGCGGCTTTTCTCTTTTGCGCTCATCTGGATCAGCATAGCCATCTTTACGGCGGAATCGCTCCGGCGCGCCAAAAGAGCGGGCGGATAGGGCCGGCGCGCGGTCATGAGATACGAAAGTTCTTCGTATCCTGGAGATAATCCAGAAATTCCCGGTCTTTGTGACAAATATGATCGACCCACCATTTTTTGAGAAAGTCCATAAATTCATAGGGATCCCGGTGCGATATGCTGTCCTTCCCGATTGCAGACAGGGCGGCGGTCAGTTCGCTGTGTAATTCCCGATGGCGGCCCGCCATCGGGAATTCGCATTTCTTCAGAAAGTCCTCCTCGATGTCGAAATGGATGCGCGTATACTCGTGGATCATTCCTATTATAGGCGCCAGCATACTTTCGCCGTGTTTATTCTGCATTCCGAAGTACAGGGAATTGATGGTGGAGACGATCCCGCGATGCTGCTCGTCGATGATGGGTATGCCCAAATCATATTCGGGTTTCCAGACGATAAAAATATTGTGTTCCAGCAAGGAATGACGCATTTCGTTCTTCACCTCTTCATCAGGTATGTTTTTTCACTCTTCCATACTCATGGGTAATCTCTGCGGCTGCCGTCAGTTGCCCGACAAAGCCTCCTCTATCACCGGCCATACCTCCGGCTTCTCGAAGCCCTTTCGCCAGAAGGCGGCGCCCGCCAATCTGTACCTGTTGATAAGCGCCATACGGAGGGCGATTGAGCGTTCGTTCTCGACCCAAATCCTGTAGTTCAGGTCGCCCGACGTGTATTGAAAATAATTTTGCCCTATATCGCCGAGCCATTGCAAGCCCGCTCCCGTCTCCCTGAGTCTCACGTCCGTCGAGGCCATCGCCATCGTCCGCGCCCGAACGGAGACGCGGCCGTCCCTGTTTCTCGTTTCTTCCCATTCCCTCGTGTAGAAGGGGATACCCATCAAGAGTTTGTCGGGCGGCACTTGCGTTAGAACCCTCTGCACGGCCCTGTCAACCCAGGGGAGCGAAGCGGTGGAACCCGCGCGGGGCGACGTGCCCCAGTGCTCGTCGTATGTCATGATCGCGACGTAATCGACCGCGTCCGCCAGTGCCGCGTACTCGAAAGCCCTGTTCCAGTCCGACGGGACCGGCACGTCCACCGACATTGCGAGGCCGGTTCGCCGCCCGTATTCCGAAAACATCCTGACGAATGCGGTGAACCGCTCGGCGTCCTCGTTCGCTATGTTCTCGAAGTCGATATTGATGCCGTCAACTCCGTACAGTTTGGCATAGACGAGCATGTGCGCGATGAATTCCTTCTGCATGGCCTGGCTCGCGAGGAATTTCGTCGTCCTCTCCCTGTTGAAACCGTTCGTGACGAGAGCCCAGACTGCGTAGCCCTTTTCGTGCGCGTAGATAGTGTATGACCGGTCGGCCCTGTTGGATATCGTTCCATTGTCGTCGGCGAGGTCGAACCATGTGGGGGAGATCACCTTCACGGTCGGCAGGGCGTCCTCGGCCGAGAGGTCGGGATTGTGGCCGATCACGTGGTCCCAGAGGAGGCTGAAAGGCTCGCTCAAGTCCGGACGCCGGAACTCGGGGATAAAAATCTTCGCCTTTTCGGGCATGAGTTCGGGATAACCCACTATCAGGATTTCTCCCGATGCCGGCGGGACGATCACCCTTCCGCTGTCGGTCATGGTGTGGGTTATGCCGGTCACTGCCTCCGTGCCGGTTATGTTGAAGTAATACCTCTCGCCGTCGTCCACCGCGCGGAAGTTCATATCTATCGCGTTGTTGGGTATCAATTCCCTCAGTTCCGGCAATCCGAACTTTTCCATCGGCTCATCGATGCGTCCCATGAAAAAAGTTTTGTCGGCCGACAATCTCACCGGACAACCCATATCGGCCAGCAACTCCGCCGGGACCCACACGTCCGCGATGTCGCCGCTGCGGACGCTTACATAGGCGAAGTACGGCGTCCTGTTGACCCTGCCCTCCGTCACGATGCGCTCGATGGGGACGATCTTCGCCCCCTCGGGAGGTTCCTGGACTGAAGCCTGCGCCGCTGGAATCGAGAAAACCGCGAACAACGCCGCCAGCGTAATAAGAAAAATAGAATTACCCGGATGTTTTTTCATATTATCACCTGCCTATGCGGGCAAAATATTCCGAGGCGACGGCGCGCGCCTCGTCCGAGGGTTGCATGGCTATCTCGTCCGCCGTTTCGCCGGCGGCTTCACGGCCGGAAACGGACATCCCCCCCACCGCGAGCAGCATACGCGTCACACCGCCGCGCACCGGCGCGTCGGGGTGAGAGGCGTGCTTGCGAGCGATAAAGAGCGAGTTGTCGAGAAAGCCGAACCCGGCGGCGCGCGCGGTTGCCGCGTCCTCGAAAATCTCGGACATCATTTCGAGGCCGGCCGCGATATCCGCCGCGCTTTCCGAATTCGCGAGTTCAGATGCCCGCCTTGCAGGATTTTTTTCCATTTTCATCTCCATCTCTCTTACTTGTCCCCTAATTATCGAAAAGATTTATGACGACTATCTCAGGGCGTCCGATCGTGCGTATCGGAGGGCCCCATACTCCAGCTCCGCTCGATATGAAATAATTCGTGTCGCCCCTCTTATATTCCCCGTAGCTGCGCTCGTACATTCGCGAAACGACGAAGTTTAGCGGCCACAGTTGCCCTCGGTGTGTGTGGCCGGAGATTTGCAGCGCGACTCCGCACTGTTCCGCCTCGTGCAGGTCGAAGGGCTGGTGATCCATGAGGATTATCGGGTGTTGCGTCCCGTCGTCGGTCTGCGGCACGGACGACAGGATGTCCTCAATGCTCATTCTGCCGTTTCCGCTGAAAAGCGCCGTCCTGTCGTCTCTTCCCGCGAGGATGAATTTTCCGTCGATAGTCACGGCTTCGTCGCGCAATATACGTATCCCGGCGGCGGCCAGGAAGGCTTCGGAGTCGGATACTCCCGAATAATAATCGTGGTTGCCCAACACGCCCCACACGCCCAACCTTGCCTGGAAGGATTTGAGTATCTCGACTTTCTCGCGGACAGTCCGCTCATCGCTGAAAAATCTCGTGCCGTCGATTATATCGCCCGGCAGCAGCACAATATCAGGCGACCCCGCATTCGTCATTTCGACGAGTTTCCCCAGATACCCTGTTCCCGTGTTCCCTCCGATGTGAATATCGGAGAGCACTGCGATTCGGAGAAAAGCGGGGGTATGCGGGGCTCTCGCCGCGCTTCCGTCATCGCCGCGAGTCCACATATCGACCTCCTTCACCGCCGGGGTAATCGCGTTGATACCTCCAAGCGCCGCTATGAGAACGCTTATCGCGAATATGGCCCCGACCGCCGGCAGGCCGGCTTCGGCGGGATATGGCGGCGCGTTGTTCGTAATTGTGAACACTCTGTTCAGCACCCTGTAAATATCGGCCGCGAGGGTGAGGAGAAATGCGTACAGCATCGGCGCCACGTATAGGTTGCCCATCGCTGAAAGCGCGCGGATGGTCGTGTCCGGCAGTCTGCCCGAGAGCAGCCTGGCTGCCGGGAAGCACATCGAGAATATCAGGATAGCCGCGCACGCGACGGCGCGAAGCGCCCCTGTTCTCGCGAGGGATTGGAACAGCCTCACGAACAGGTAAAAGTTGACAAAAAAATAAACGCCAAATACCGTTCCGAAAAAACCTCTCATTTTTGCTAAACAGCGCCCCTCGCTTTAGTACAATCAATATTCGGCGGACATATTGATTTTAAAAATATTTTACTGCGGCATGTAAAGAATTTTATCATATCAAAACATAAACCCGAGCAGTCTCCAGTGCGCCAGGTAGAACATGTAGCCCGTCGCCACAAAAGCAATGGAAATGATGAGGATTTTCTCCATCCAGTGGTGAGCCGGGCTCAGTATCTTCGCGAGCAGCCTGAACCAGAACCACGTGAGCAAGAGTCCTCCCCCCAGCGGTACTATGAACAGGGCCTTCACCTGATACGGCACGAAAACCTTGAACTCGTGCCCGATCCAAATATACGCGGTGAGTATTCCGCACACGAATAACAATTGAACCAGCCAGAACAGCGACGATAATCCCCACAGTTCCGTGTCGGACGTGAGCCCCTTCTCCCATGGAAATTTACCCTTGTTTACGGCGCTGCCTATATAAAGGCCGAGGAATGACAGTAATGCGGCTGCCGCGAAACCGGATAGGATCATCCGCTGCCGGTTGAGGGCTTCGAACGTTTCGATGCGCTCGTATGTGCCGGCGACCCCGCCCATGACAAGGACCTCGACCGCTCCGTCTTCGTCTCGCCCGAAGAAGATATATTCGTCGTGGTAATAACCGTCGTCGCCGACCCTGCGGAACAGGTCCTCGGACGAAGTCGGAAACCAACGGGTCTGCTGTGAGGGGTTGTGCGCGTCGGTCGCAACGATGCCTCCGTCGTTTATCTCTATTATTATCTGTTCGGCAAAGAGCTTAGTGATTTTTTCCGCCGTAAGATGCGGTATTCTGTTCGTCCTGTAACTGCCTTCAATGTCGGGGTACACGGCTACAGATTGCGGAACCGCCCGCGTCCGGTCTCTCTGGTTTGGGAAAAATCTCTCCACAAGCGATACCGAGAGCTCTTCGCTGAAATCGATGTCCGAGGCGTTCACGGCGAGGAAGACGCCGAAGTTCCTGTCCGGTATCATCATCATGAAACTTGAGTATCCCGGAATACTTCCGTGCTTTTGGAGCGTCCGGACTCCCGCTACGGGCTGTTCGAGGTAACCCAAGCCCGCGCCGCTTATCATCGGATGCGGGGAGAAATGCCTTCGCATCATGCTGCCGGCGTGAAGCTCGCCGAGTATGCTGCTTCTCCCGATCCTGCCGCCGCCCATCTGCGCCAGCATGAAACGCCCCATATCATACGCCGTTGTATTCATGCTCCGGGCGGGTGAGTCGTAGCGGTATTCGTACTCGACGGGGCGGCCCGTCGAGTCGTAACCCGTCGCCAGTTTGTCCATTTCGTCCCCCTCAAGGAAGAAGGCGCTCTCCGTCATGCCCAGCGGCTGGAATATGTTCCTTTTGACGGCCGCGTCGAAGTTCGTGAGCGAGAGGCGCTCGATGATGGAACCAAGGAGCGCGTAACCGAGGTTTGATTCGCTGTAGAAAAGGCCGGGTTCGCTCACCCGGCGGGGCATCATTCGGGAGAGCCGGGACGCGAAGGCCCGCTCGTCGGCCGCCGTCGGGGCGGCGGTCTCAAGTTCCTTGTAGTCGAAACCGGCAGTGTGGGTCAGTATGTGCCGCATGGTGACCGGTTGGTCGGACGCGCCGGGGAGCCTCCATCTCCTGAGATAGATGTTCACGTCGTCGTCGAGACCGACGCGCCCGCGCTCCGCGAGTTGCATCACGGCGGCGGCCGTTATGGGCTGAGATATGGCCCCCACGCGGAACAGGGTCTTCTCGGGATCCGCCGGGGCGCCGGAGGCGACGTCGGCGTGGCCGTAGCCCTTAAGGTACAACACGTCGCCGTCCTTCACGGCGGCAAACACCATGCCGGGTATCGTGCGCTCCTTCTGCACGCCGGCAATGAAGCCGTCGACGAAGGACGCGAACTCCATCTGCTCCTGTATCTGAGCGCGCGTGCGCGTCGCCCCCTCCGCCGCGGCCTGCGAAACAAACAGGAGGGCGAGCGCCAAGAGTATGGCGGGGGCCCTTATCACATTCATGTTCCTCTTATTATCGGTCTGTTCGTGCGGCGCAAGGCCTTATCCTTCATGGCGCACCTCTCGAAGAATGAGCGGTCGAGGTTGATGAACCCGTCAACGCAGGGTATGAGACGCCCTATGTACTGGCCTTTTACGACGGCCACCACCACCAGTTTACCCATTACCCGCAGTGTGTCGTATATGGGAAGGTAATCCGTGTCGCCGCTGATGAACACCGCCGTGTCATAGGCGTTGAAGAACGCCATCCTGAGCGCGTATATCGCGATGTTGACGTCCGTCCCCTTCTCCACCTTGTAATAGGTGTCGTTGTCCCGTATGTTCATCTGGACGTCGGGGCGCGTGGGCCGCGCCCTGTGCGCTCCCTCCACAACATCGAAGTTCCTCTGCACCTTCATGCCCGCAGCCCATGTATAATACTTCTCCAGCCCTTCGTCCTGCATGAGGAAGTCGTCGGGTTTGGGGATGAAGAGTATCGTCTTCATGAGTTCCCCCGCGTTTGCGGAGGCAACGATCTGCCGGGGCAGTTCATTATAGTCCAGCCTCGGCGCGGGCTCCGGACTGTAAAGCGAGGCGAGCGCTATCTGGAAGTTCATATGATCGATAAATACCATCGTGCGTGACATTCTGTAGCCTCTCTTTCATGTACAATCGATTATACCTCTATGTTATAATTTTTTCGGTTCATTTCTCGGGATATATTATTAATGCGACACTTCCGAAGGGAGGAATGCTCTTTGCGCGTTACGGCGAGCCTTATTTTGTCCTTTGTTGCGGTATGTTTGCTATGTCCGGTGTTGGGCCCGGCAGAGGCCGCGTGGCGGCCCGTCAGGGAGAGGCAGGATTTCAAGGTTGACGACAGGGCGGCGGTTTTGGAGAGCGCGTTCGAGGAACTGCGCGAGATATACGGTTCCGACCTCGATATCGAGGAATTGAAGAAAGGTAAAGCTTACGTGCACTCCATCCGCTCCGAGGAGTTCGGCAAGGACATAATCCTCGTCATGATAGAGGACCGAGCGCAGCAGGATGAGGACATTTACTACAGGGTGATCTTCGCGCTGCCCGACATGAACGTTGTCCAATCGGGAGGAATATGGCTCGGCACACCGCTGGAGGATTACCTCAGAGCCGTTCCCGCCGAGATATACGGCGAAGACGGCCTCTTGTCCGAGGAACCCTGATGCGCGGAGTGACAAGATGAACGAATCAGCCTGCGGCGACAGCCGCAACCTCGGGGAACTCGCGGAGAGGATATTGGCGTCGCGCAGCGCCGCGGTATTCACCGGCGCGGGAATGAGCACCGAATCGGGTTTGTCGGATTTCCGCTCAAAGGACGGTATGTGGAATGTCGAGGACCCGATGGAACTCGCGACCGCGCGGGCGATGCGAGAAAATTACGACAAATTTCACGCCTTCTACGCGAGGAGATTCGATCTGATGGGAGACGCCGCCCCGAACGAGGGGCACAGGATAGTCGCCGAGTTGGAGTCGCGCGGCCTGGTGAAGTGCGTTATCACCCAGAATATAGACGGCCTCCACGCCGCCGCCGGATCGAAGACCGTTTACGAGCTGCACGGCTCGGTGGGAAGCGTCCGTTGCATGGATTGCGGAACGCCGTCGACCAGGCGGGATTTCACGGATAGGATTCCATGCGCGGAGTGCGGGGGGAGACTGCGCCCCGGCGTCGTGCTGTTCGGAGAAAATCTTCCCGCCGATGTGCTTGAGGCGTCATGGGCCGCCTCGGGGGCGTCGGACGTGTTCATCGTCCTCGGTTCGTCGCTTCAGGTATCGCCGGCGAACCAGATGCCGGGGGCCGCGAAGCGGAACGGCGCGTATGTCGCGATATGCAACAGGGATATAACGGTCATGGACAGCCTGGCGGATTGCCGGTCTTTCGGTGGTATAGGGGATTTCCTGACAGAGCTTGCGGCGTTGTTGGACCTGTAAATAGGATGGGGGATTTATAATTATGGGCGTACCTGTTGTTCCGAAATTTTTCAACACCGCAGGGCCATCGCAGGATGATATACACTACACGCTCGACCCGCTGCGGCGCATCAACTACGACGAAATATCATTCCTAATTGACCAGCGCAAATATTTCGTCCTTCACGCGCCCCGCCAGACGGGCAAGACGACCTCGCTTCTCGCGATGGTGAAAAAAATCAACGAGGAGGGCCGGTACCGCTGTATGTATATAAATGTGG